>ENA-UOTZ01001241-UOTZ01001241.1-compost-metagenome-genome-assembly--contig:-NODE-1241-length-18346-cov-10.049154_pt1 | contig 18346 bp, 8 predicted proteins | sample MGYA00238144_ERZ746983 | MGnify/ENA primary metagenome ERZ746983 (study PRJEB28759, sample SAMN06268863) | compost metagenome | isolation source: single cell | place: USA: California, Emeryville, Joint...
TGTAGAGATGGACATGCAAATCGCCAAAGATGCCTTGAAAATGTTTGTTTTCGAGAATATTGAAGCTGAGATGCCAGGTCTTCTTTCGAGGTGTCTTCGAATTTTATATCAGCCTTCTCGACAAAATTCTGCTGCTTTTTCAGAAATTTCTCTCTAATCTCTTTCTGCCTCTGCAGCAGGAGCCGTTGTTTCTCTTTTGGATCTTCGGTGGGTTCAGGAAACATCTCTTGCTTCTTTTCCTCGAACGTTGGGCTCTGCCACTCGGATTTCGTTGTGAGCTTTTGTTCGAGATTATTAACGCAAGCGAGAATTTTAGATAGTGCAGAAGCATTGTCTTCAACCAATTTCTTTGCTTTCGCCGTTTGAATGAACAGGTGAACGCTATCCTTTAAGGCTTGGAAATCACTTTCTTTGATCGCAGCAGCTATCTCGTGTTTTGAAGCCTGCTCTGCTGCTTTGAGGCAGCGATAGGTTAATAACATCAAGCCCGAGACTGACTGCTTGGCATCAATCATCTCTACAGCAGAATTGATATATTTTTGCAGTCCACTAAGTAATGAAATGCCGATTTCTCTCTCGATTTGTGCATAGAAAGCAAGGGCTGCTGGCTCAGGGCATCCGAATATTGAATCGAACTTTGGATCGCTCAATGCGATTTCACGAAGCGCAGCTTCGAACTTCTTATGTAGAGCTGAGTGACGGGAGAAAATTTGGGGGTCAATTCCTCTTTTGTGCCATTCTTCTTTAAGACGAAGCTTATTAGTCTGTTCGTTGAATATGGTGATTGAATCAAGCATAGAGCATTCATTTCGCAAACGGATGCAGGTTGCAACTTGCTTGTTGATAGTCTCTACTTTTTCTGTGGGAAATATATGAAGATAGTTCACTATCGCCTTTCCGATCACTTCATTAGCAAACGACTTCAATTTCTTTGCTGGCTCAAAATGGAACTTGATACGTCGCTGTATGAGATTGGCGAATGATATTTCATCTCTCATAATTAGCGAAAAGACTTCAAAACAAGCAGCTTGCCAAATTGAGCAGGGTGGAGCCAAAGCGATTTCATCAGAATTCTCAGTTGTTGAACAGAGTGTGTTCAATACAGCTTCCAAGGCAGTGCGAATCCTGGTTTTGTCAGGCAGGACCGAGCAGCAAATTTGCGCCAGGAGTATTTCGTAGTCGAGGAACCGCATTTTGGCATGAGAACGAGAACTTGCTAGTTGAGTCATTTGATCCATTAGGTCCGAAAAACCTTTCAGTGAGACCGCTTGTGGCAAGGCTTTGAAAAAAACCACTGTTTTCACAGCCTCGCAGATCAGATTTTCACACATCTCTTGAAAATCATCATCTTTCACACCCAAAACCGCTTGTAACCGTTTTCGCATTGCGGCATGATCAAGAGATTCAATCCCCAGAAAAGAAACAAAGCACCCAAATGTTTGGACTAATAACGGATAGAAGTTGATAACTGGTCCTTTGTCAGTGTCTTGATTTCTTTTTCTCCACGTTTGATATTTCTTTGTGAAGAAAGCTCCAAAGCTGCCAACAACTTTCTCTCGAATCTCTATATTGTCGATTGAAAACGCATCGGTTAGGACGTTGTCAAAGAGATTGAGTAGTCTGTGTGAGATTATTGCTCTTGAATGATGGTATTGCAAATAACTTGCCGATTTAGCATTTTCGATAAAATTATATAATTGGACCCTGTCCGTATTCTGAACGTCCATGATAGTGTCAAACAAGCTTTCAATAAGCTCCTCTTGCTGTAAGAAAGCTCTAGCGGATTCGACTTGAGCGAATATGTAAGACAAATTCAGCACCGTTAACGCGCTTAGAGCCTCAGAGCTGATTTCCTTGCAGCAGGTATAGCGTAGCAATCTTCGAATCAGATCAATGAAATTGTTGAAAAACCCGCTGTTTACGGATGTTAAGCATAACTCTTCAGTCATTAGATACTGCAGCGCGTAATCCTGGATCTGAGATGCTATAAATCTATCTGCTTTTTTTGTCCAAAGCGGATCTTCCAAGATATTGTCATGTGTGCGTTCGAGAGGGCCATCAGTCTGCAAGTCAGTGTAAATGCAGAAGTGGATCATCTTTGTGTAAGTCGAGGTAAAGTACCTTCTGAAATCATGGTGAAACAATAATTCATTGTGGAAATCACAAAAAAGCATCTGAGCATCGCTTCCGAGATAGCAATTAAATCGAAAGATAAGCTCGAGCAACGAGCATTCACAAGGTCCCTTCGTTTCTTTGAAGCTAACATGCTGGACATTGCTGCAATCATGTCTGAAAGACTGATTTTCGTGAAATGTTGACTGAAGGAGCTTAATGGAGAGCAATTTGAAACACTCGTTAATTTCCTGGATCTCCTTGAGTACAGATACCCCAATTGTGAATAGAGCCTCCTGGATTTGTGGCAACTTAAACTCATTATCTTCAATAAAGCGGAACAGGATGTAAAAGTAGTCCAAAAACACAGAAATAAAAGCATTCTCAACGTCCTTGGGTATCTGCGACAACACCTTTTCAGCCTGGTCTTTGGAGTATCCTTGATGGTCTCCACAGAACCCTTTCTTGGCCCAGACGGCAATGTCTCCGCAGTCGCAAATAGCTGTATCTGTCACTACTCGGGAAAAGGTCCGGTGGCCTTCATGATCTGAGTTTTCGAAGCATTGCTTGCATTGGATAGTATGACCTAAATTGGATAGTTGTTTGCTATCCACTCGATCGCAGTCAATACAGGAGAAGCAAAGGTCATTCATAGGTATTACTTTACCGCAGAGACCGGTAAGCAGTTGAATCGACTCGAATCGATTAAAGATGTCCTGTGAGGTAGCGTTTTTACCAAAGATGTCAGCCTGGAGAATTGCGAACAAAGAGTTAGAGATTTGAGAGAAGGATTCTGCTGAAAATCCGACGAATAGGTTGTCGGAATTCAGAAAACTGGACACGTTGCTACCAGTGTTCTCAAATTCAATCTTTTCTTCCTGGAGCGGGTTGATTGTTGGTTCGCTCTTTTCGATTTCTGTTGTTATATCCATAGCTAGGTCTCGCCTTTGATTTTAAAGAAACTAACATTAGATGATATTAGTCTGCAAATATCCTCAAGAAAGATTTTTAATTCAGAGTTCTGATAAAATAAAGAGAGATAAGCATTGCCTTAGAAAAATTCTACAGCTCTTTCTTGTCGAGTTATTGTAAATTGTTTACTGTTCTTTTCAGTGGTGCAATAACCCTGGCTTTCTCTGTTGATAGAGTTTTTTTTCTCAAGGTCAACTGAATAATGATGAATAAAAATTAATATTATGGTAAGCAACGTGTCTGTTGAAAGATTTAGAGAGAAATATTGTATACACAGAGTTATTGAGACTGAATGCCACTTCAGATGACATATGATTCGGCTGCTCTATCCTATGACCAACTAGAGTTTCACTAACCGAAAAGGATAGAGTTCAGCACTGTTCTCTCTTTGAAGTGTATTAAAGTAATTTATGGATAGCATAACTTAGGTAGTACGTAGTTGTATTTTGCATGGTAGAATACCCTGATATTTAAGTAAAGTGCTTTAAGTTACTGTATTATCTAAATACTCCAGTCATAGTAATATCCTTCACTTATTTAAGTTCTTGAGACACCGCTATGCTTTGGTATCTTAGCAAAGGACAGTAGTATTAAGTAGAGAATAGATATACTGAAATACTACAAATAAATAGTACCTAAAGACGTTTTATAATTTAGAAAGCAGAATAAAAGAATTTGTAAATTTGCTATGTAAGAACAGCTTCTAATAATCTAATAATTCATTTGATTTTTCGAAGTTAAAATCAAATTGAATGTCAAACAGTTCGGATATCTCCTTTAGCCATTCAATCCAAACTTCTCGCTCACAGTCAGCACCAATGAATCAAGCCTGAAACAAAGTTCATGAATGCATTAATGACTGTACTGCAAGATTTGGATTAGATAATGCGCTAATTCTCAACAATTCTTCTCCATTTCAATAATTTTTGAAGTGGCAACATGTGTTTTGGGAATTCTTCTCAATGATTATATCAATCGACTGATGATTTCAGTCGTTCTATGTCCTATCTCACATAATACTGATATAATCTCTGGGAAATTCCTTCGCAATCCACTGAAAAACGAGAAAAAAGATATTTGAACTATTAGTTTTGTTGCTGTAATAAGTATGAGTTTTGATAACATGATGTAATGGGAAATTCAATGTATTTCAAACATTATCAAAGGTTTTGGTAAACTCAAAAATTTGAATAAGGTTTTGAGATATTATTTGATTTCTGTAATTAAGGTACTTAATCAAGGAACAACTAAAGTGTACGAGGTAATAAAAATTACATACTCATATCTAATTGGAAGAGAAATCTAATCTTTTTTATCATTTTGAATTTAATAGACAAATACAGAAAAACAGAATGAAACATTAATAGGAAAAAATTGCAAAATTCAAATTTTCAATCTCTGAGCTTTAGTGAGACAATTAAGAGAAAATACAACTGATAAAAATTAATTGTCACACTAATGTACAGAGACTCTTTAGCTCTGGGTCTAATTTGGCAAGTTATCAATTCATAAGAAACAAAACTTAAGCGATTGAGGTTTGGCTACAAAACTTTTAATTATATTCATTTATGACAGACATGATTAACTCACAGAAAAGTCTTACAACAAATTATTAAGTTCCGTACATGGAAAATGCACTTGAGAGCCATATGATTGATTAAAGAGTGGAAACCGATGTGCATTATCATTGGGATATGAATATATTTCATGAGGTCTATTAACAATAACACATTGAGGCCGGTTGTGCGTTTCAATTGACTCAAGATCGAATGGAAACTTAAATGATGACTCAAGACATATGCGAAAGGTACGACACGTCAGATAAACATTGATAGCCACATTCCGAACAACAATAATAGTATAACCGTCAGAGCTAGAGATATTACTTGAATTTCAAGAAAAGATACAATTTTGACCTTCTATAGAATCCTACGCAGGAAATTTTTTCTCACCAGATCTCTGTGTTACTCGTCCCATTTTTCACATATAAGCAATGCGCTATAATTTTTGCGCTTTTCTTCCCAAATATTACAAGCACACAAACACGCGACAAATCTGGCTCGCAAAAGATTTTCAGCTAAATTTTTTGTGTTTCTGCATTCACGTTTGCTTTAGATAAGATAAGCTCAAAATTTAGAATGAAATTGGATGAAGAACTAAGCTCTTCAAAGCAATATTTCTTCAGATCAAATCTAATGGGACCGACCCAGAAACTTCTTCCCAAATGCATCTTCATGTTGAGCCGCATACATATACCATAAAACTCAAAAATTTGAAATTTCTAAAATCTGATAGATCCTTACCAATTGAAGTTATTCAACAACTGACTAAAAACACTCAAAATTGAGAGTGTGCGAGATCTTGAGAATTTTAAAATTTCATAGCTCTTACAATTGATAGGTTTCAAACTCAAAAATCTATCTTTCAGATCTACAACCCTTGGAGATTTCACATTATTCAAGATTAATATCGTCCTCAAGCCCAAATTAGGCTTTTCAGAGACAGAGAAACGCAGAACCGAATTAATGAACGTTTTGTTAACATATTTCATTTATCAAAATAATTAAAAAACGGATCTGCTATGTTTAAACTACACTTTCTATGAATTTACATAGAATTTAAGTGGCTTCATCTTAAACTCCAAAAAATGACCTCATTGTGAATTCTCTGCACATCTCTTGAGATACTCTTGCGTTCTTATCACAAAACTATTCATTAAGTCCTCATTCCAACCCATAAAGCTCAAAACAATTAGTAACGCATAAAATAACGTATCCAAACGATAATAATTCAATTTTACTCTTACTCTCATAAATTTCATCGAAACGGGCGCAAAGTCGATTTTTTACACAGGTAAATTCGTTTTCTTTCTAGAACTGCTCATGAAACGAAAAAAACCACTTAAAAGGTTTTTGATGAGCTGTATTTACAATAATTTCTAATAACTATGATGAAAATCTTACTCGCTTTCTTCGGTGTCGCTGCTGTGGCAGCCTCGTACTTCATCAATATGAAACTTTTTACCTTTGGGCTCCTCGCGTTGGTTCTTTCTTGCGTCTCTAATCTTATAAACGTATCGCTATTTGAAACCCAAACCAAAGGTACACTCAATTTCAAAACTCTCTCAAGTTATTTCTTGTAGGCACCCTAAAAAATCTTGAATTTGGAGCACTGACCGACCATCAAGCTGACGTCGAAGCTCCAAGCGAACAAAGCCCTTTATTGGAAGAGAAATCAGTTAATTCGGACGATGCAAAGAGCCATACGACGTTGATTCCAGAGAAAGAAAAAGGGCCTGAGAAATCGCTTGAGAAGATCAGCTCGATAACAAAATCCACGGTTCTTACTATGCATTGTGTAATAAATGGGATTATTCAAGATGATTTGTTTTGGTAAGGGTTTTTGAGAAAACCTGGTCTATTCTGCGAAGGAATTGACTTCGTTTCACATTCATTTCTCCAAATTTTGTATTATATCCGTAATAAATCGTGAGAAAAGCTTAGTGATAGTTATTTTTCTGCATATCAAATATGGGTTAAATCTTTTTCTGCTCAATCGTACTGGTTGGAGCAACCACTTTGAAATTTTTTTCTGAGAAATTGTTGTAAAATAAGTTGCTGCGACTTAAAATTAGCACTTAATCAGTTTTTAATGTACACTATGAATGAAATGATATTTGATCGAATTTCAATGGCAAAATAGCATAGATATTGAGTAATAGCTTTGAAGAGTGGAGAACAGTTTTTCATAGCCTCATTGTAAATCAACTAGCAAAGTCCTCTATTGGGAAAGGCTTTAAATTACCATTCCTTTTACAAAAAGAATGAGTAAATGCATCCTTTGTGCTCCAAACACCCGCTCACTTGAGAATTGTAACGAAATCAACAACTTTTTGAGAAGATCCATTATTTTTGAATCAAATTATCGTAGATTGGAATTTACAGGTAAAAACTCTCCTGCCTCTAAAAAAGTTAAATATATAGATTTTACTTGGAGTCCAGTCAGAATGAAATTTTTCATCGTGAGATTATTACTGTAAAGATATTGATTTGGCTTCTAAGTACTGGGTTCAAGCATCAACTTAGGTGTTTCCTTCAAAAACAACAGATAACTTCAAATTCTCAATTTTTGGTGAAAACTATTTCGGCTGTAATAAATGGCGATGTATTCTCTTTATTTTTTAATGGGGGTTCCATGCAGATTTAGTTCTGTTAGATTGCTGATTTTCTTAATGAGATTAAACAGAGATCATTTTACTATTGCAAAATTTTTATAATTTATCTATAACAAACATAATTTGAATAACTCAGCGGCAAACCTCGAACTGAAGCTTGGAATAGTCCCTCCAAAACCAGTATGAAAGGACGCTCATACTTCGCAGTTGAGAGAGCAGTCTGCTGAAAACTTCGTTTTTCAATCTAACCATCGGCAATTAAAAGCGAAAACGTGTCTTAAGTTTCAGGTGCAGTATCTAAGCACCTGTAATTCTTCCTCCTTAAGGGATTGCCCTCGACGTAGCCAATGTGAAAAATCCGGTTTTCCTACTCATATCTTGAATTGAATTGAAAAGTCACGATATTTTTCAACATGATTTTGAAGAGATGCTTTTTCGGCAGGGAATTAAGACTTCCTCGTGCTGATTGTAGGATGCGCTTTGGTCGTATTCGTATATTGAAAAAATTTAACATTGGAGTGGCATCCTTAGCTATTGTAAAAATGGTAAATTGAGGAAACAGGTCTCTGAGAAAATTTTGAATACTCCGACTTTGCAAACAAAGTGGAGGAATAGGTTCCACAGTCTCTTTCAGAAAAATTAGTTTCCTTTTCAAATCTTCTTCAGATTCGTTGGCCAATTTTAGAAATAGGATATGGGCTTTTTCAAATGTTGGGATAATTTTAACCATCCAGTGGTTATTTAAACCCAACACAAAATGCCCATAAGCTCTTGAAAAGCATCAGGGAATGATATTTCGACATAGCTGACAGTAGACAACGTGCATCTAAGAGCAGTTCCATTGGAACTGCTCAGTTAATAGCCTAATTCTTGTAGTGCGTGCATGATTGAGATATCGGTTTCATGATTAAAAGATATGATATCTCTTGAGAGGTGAGGCTGGGGCCCCTGGATCTTACCACATAAGAGACGAGTCGCAGAAGTAAATTCTGACCGAGGAGAGAATTAAGCAAATCAAAATTGTAATAATACTGAATTTTGAGATAATTTCAGCAATTTTCATAAAAATCCGAGTAAAATCCTATCTTTCCATCTGTCTTGGTTCCCTTTGACCAATCAACTTTCTTTTAGTGCCGATCAATCCGACTCTGGTCAATAGTACTCACATGGAAAAATCATAATTTTGAAATGCTAATGTAATGGAGAGTTAAAGGAAGTGAGAAATTGAGGAATTCTAAGTCTCTGATTGAGGCGCAATTTTCAAAGATAAAGTAAAGAGGAGAGCTTACGAATATCTATAGTATTTAACAAATCAATGCAGCTTAATGCCCACAGAGAATCGTAGAAGCTCTCACTGGCTCATTTTATGCTTGATTAAATCAATTCCAAATTCCTTTGTTAAACTATCCATCTCTAACCTGTTTTCCCATCACTCGCTGAAACAGTCTTTTGCTTCCTGGATTTTTTCAGCTTTTTTTTTTATTAAGCAATCCCCTGGTGCTTTTGAAGTTAATGGGTGAGAATCTACGAAATCAATAGATTAATCATGATATTGTAAGGCGTTTAACGTCTATTTTGATTACAGCGGGCTAGCCTCTGCGGCGCGGTGTAACTATTTCATCGAAAACAGCATGTACCTGAGTAATGACAAACTCAATAACATTATGTAATGTTAAGTCAATTAGCTAATTGCTCAGGAAAATGGAACTTATTCATTCAGCAAAACGGGCTTGTCGTTTTAATTATTGGTTTCCCCTCCCCCAACAACTAGGATGCCAAAACAAAATCAACATTTAAAGATCTAATAATACTATAATGACCATATTCTGCCCCTTCTTTGGATTAAAGTGGGTCGTTACATTAGAGAAATTCGAATCGCTTCAGACAGCGATTCTCATATTCGATTCTGAAAAAAAGGCACATACTTTAATTAATTGTCTTCTATTTATTGTACTTCAAAAAATACTTTATAATCTTAAATGACTCTTAGGTGAGAACCCAACCGAAAAACAAGTAGAAGACCTCCAGAAAGCAGGAGAGAAAGTCAATAACCAGGTGGCGCATGTGGCAAATCACAACCTGTGAAAGGAGAGAAGAGAGAAGAGCAAATGGTTCACCTCCCCAAAGCTAGATCTCATCGACTGAAGACAATCAGAGGTGTAAAAGCACTGGTATTTCACCATCACCTTCTTCATCCGTTTAATATTGGGTCTCATTCAAATAACTTAGAGCTATCTCTGCATTATTAAATGCCAGGAGGGCCATTCAAGGACAACTTCAACAATTTTATCGCCAATCACGACAATAATGAATGTGTTTACAGTAAAGAGGGTTTGGACAATGGCTTAACTCGTGAAAGAGATTGGAAATTAGAACTCTTTTTCATATTTTTTCGTATTATTTTGCTAGTTGTAGCGAGAGTTCTCTCGAATTAAGAATTAAGAGTGATAGGTCCGGCGCTCCAGCAATTCGTCATCTACATAATTGTTAAGTGTAAAGGTTAGTAGTCATGATGAGAACTTGAGTAATGGGTGTTGAAATGGGAGTCTACTGGTAGAAAGGATAGGGATCATATAGTCAAATTCTACTAAGATCCATGAGAAAAAAAAAAATCATACCTAGGCGTATTTAACATCGTAATCACATTGGCAGCAGAGACGGAGGGATGCTGCGATATGCCATTAGGCGATGTGGGCTCTTGATTTTAATAAGTTTTCATATGGACTCAAATGTTGGCAACGCAGCCAACTCAATATTATCGAGAATACTTGGCCCAAAACCCTTATTCCGTTGAAGGATTTTAACAATAGAAAGATGTAAATAGCTAAGGGATTGAGAGCTGAACTCTATCAACGCTATGAAAGGAAAGAGGGCCTTGAAAACAATAAAAAAGAAGATGAAAAATAAATGTAAAGGAAGTTTTAAATCAAAAGCAATGGTTTCTCTCGACAAAGAATGTGATAGCAGGCGATATTGCTATTCATCAGCTACATATAGATAAGTGCATTGGGTTAGTTATTGTGATGAGAACCTTGGTTTACACCAGTAATTCGAAAGACTAATTACCCTATACCAATAATTTCTCTGTTTTTTTAATAATTTGATTATAATAATTTTACGCCAAAACTATTTAATCAAGCTTCGAAGAAATCGAACTTGAGGTAGTGATCGTTATTTGAATGTTTTATTAAGGTTCCGTTCCGATTCTTGATTCAAAGTATGAAAATGTCTTTTCGAATGACAATGAACATCTATATAGCCTCAGAATGATTAATTCATAATGACCCTTCTGCGTTTAAAACAAAGTTAGCATTCATGATGACTGAACACACGGTTTTCATTAGAAGATTTGGTGGTGTTTGCAAAACAGCAGCGTCCATGCTCTTACTATAAATTTGCAGAATTTCGAGTTCCTGTAATTTTCATTCAGATTTGATTTTTTGTTTTCAGCTCATTAAAATTAAACAAATTTTGACAGGGAAATTCACATTTGGAAATATCCTCTGTCAATTACTTGAGAATTCGAATTTATCTTATAGCAGTAGTTAAAACTAATGTTTGTGGGTTGATATATTCGTTCTCATGCTATTTCAAAAACAGCCTTCCTTCGTAATTTGATGCATTGAGATGCAAGTTTTCCGTTAAATAGGATTATATTGCGCTGAACCTTGTTTATGTGATGAATTTTAGGCACAGGCTGACTATCCATTATTTTACAGACAACGAATATGGATCCAAATAGGTTTCCGGCCAAGATTTTAAGATAGACCTTTTTCGTCCTTATCAGCAACTCGCTTGGCTGCTTTTGATCAACTGGTTGAGACTCTGAACAAACTGCTAAAGGATTGTTACGGGCTGATAAACATTGGCTGATATTGATAATAGTATAATAAATGTCTGAAATTCAAAGTGCAGTGAGAAATCTGCTCAGAGTGAATCATAAGAGAAATAATGACCTTGTCTAAAGTTTTGTCATAATTCATCTGTTATTTCGATAAATTCCATTATGCTGAGTCATAAAATTTTCTCAGTGGTTTTGACCCTATCGTCATTCAGCTTAATTATTCGTTCCTGAATCAGTGGGAGACCAAAGGAATGGAATGCATTAAGATACTTTATTATGAGTATGCTAGACTTCACCTTCATGTCGATTAGGTTAATTCTATTATTCCATTGAAGTATAAGTCCATGAATACAAAGATAAATTGATAGTCCTAATGCTTCGTTTAATAAATTTTATTTTTTTCGATTTTTTGTTGTGATGAGAAACCATTTCAGCAACACTGGAATATTTGCGAAAAGATGAACCAATTTTCATATATTATGGTGTAGGACCATTTGTTGAGTGTATCAGCTTCCAAAGTGGCCTTCACAATGCCCTATGCGTTGTGTAAAGTAGAATATACAACTATATTAGTACTATTGGCCTGATAACTGAAAGATAATTGCTTAGAGAATCAAACTAAATCCTATCAAAGGCATTCTCAATTAGAAAAGGCAAAAATAATAAAGATATTTGCGATATCATGCAATTTAAGGGCAAAATGAAATCACTTTTTCAGAAATGAAAGAGAAAGGTTGTCTATCAAAGACTAAATAGGAATAAAATGGCCTCAAATTAAAATTCTGACTTTCTCTTGCTTAAAGTTATTCTCAAAGTTTGACACAAGTGTCTTCAGAGCCAAAAAAACCCACAAACTCTATCTTTTTCTTTTGAAGTGATTTCTTCCTGCTTTCTCTATGCTCTGTTTTTGCCGAAGGCGCCAGCGCCTCCTGCGACAACAAGGCAGAAACAGCAGCAGCAACAAATGATTCCCATAAAGATTGCTGGGAACAACACGGTTGCCCAAAGCAACTTCACATAGGAGTCCGCACTTGGACCTTGGCAAGTGTCTCTGCGAGATAGAGCAACGCAGGCATAAATCCAGATAGCGGTTGAGAGGATACCATTGGCACCCTTCAAAAGTTGCACTATAGGCATGCATGCAGGTGTGTCATCTCCCTGAGCCTTCTTCTTTGCAATATAAATATCGCAAGGTGACATAATAGCAACGGCGATGATACTGGCGAGGTAGCCCCATCTGGCGAACTTTCCAAACTCGTAAGGCGTGTCCGTGCAGTCAGCTTCATTCACGTCACCATGAATAACGAAGTAGCAGATGACCCAAGGTAAACTGAGGACGATATTTGAAAATGTGGTGGTAACTGCGTTTTGAACGGCTCTCTCTGAGGAGTTCATCTCGAAGATATGGCTTCTTGGCTTTCTTGTTTCAATTTATCGATATAATTATTAATGATAGCAGTGGATTCGGTTAAATAGCAGTATATTTGGTAATAAATTTTGAGATCCACTCCCAAAAAAAAAGCCTCACCAGAACTGATCAAGCTGTGCCAGAATAGCGTAGAACAGCATTTGATTCTAATTTAAATAAAATCAATCCATTGGATCAAAAACCGAGTTTTCCCGAGAGCAACGCTAGAAGATCAAGTCTTTCAGAAAGGGTAAAAAACTTATCTTGATCATTCTAGCAGACCCTCTGATTCTAATATCAATGATTCTGCAATATTAAACTTACGCAGCTTCACGAATCGAAGTATTCTGCTAAAGAAAATCTGTTGTCAGACACGGATTCAAAGTTGTCACATTAAGTTTTTCTAAGGCCTTACGTTGGGAGCTTGACTCCAAAAATGGGAATTCTGTTATCCAGAACAGCTCGCTTAAATTTTATTTGAGATTTATTTGGCAGCAGAGGAGCCTCTTTCAAAAATAGATTCGAAAAGCGCTTTCGGTTCCCAAAGCGTAGCGTTTTCCGAAAAAAGGGCATTTCCGAACATTCTGCAGCATTGGCTTCAAAATACTTGGGGATGACGCGAAATATCGCAACATCATCCATTGATGAGTGTCTCTCAGCGTCTAATGATTAATTGTTGCCAGTGAAGGCTACCTCTTGTCATGGAATTCAATGATTTTAATGGGAATGAAGAGAGAAAATTTAAGCATTTTACAAAGTAGATTCTAAAATGATAAGCAAAAATGGCATTTCTCTTTGAAAGCTCTCCCAGAGATTTTATATCCGCTCATATGATGCAGTATTTTGCTTCAGATTCGATCACAGAAACAACATAGAATATCACTAAGTAGCGCCATTATTAAAGATTGTTGTATTATTCATAGGAATTCGAAGCGGCTATCAATGCCGTGAGGGTTTTGCTGAAAGAGGATGTAACAAAGTGCACGAGCTTGACTATATGAAAAAAAAAGTTGAGAGAGATCAATCTTTTTCTGAGTTTATCAATAAAATTTTAAATTATCGAGTGCTGGAATCAGCATTGCGATGAATGTCTATTAAAAATTTCAATAATGATCCCAAAATATTTGGGAAGTCAATGATTAAGCAACTTTTAATTCTCATTTTGCAAAGTCAGCTGATGCTAAATGCAGCTAAGGCACAATAAATAATATATTTACTGAGAAAAGAGCGGATGCTAAGATCCAGATATCTAACCAATCTAATTTTTCTTACTTTTTATAATCAAAGATTTCTGACATTTTTCAGAGATTTAAGGAGACTTCACATGAAGTTCACGATAGTATCTCTAATTTGATGAAATTTTATCTCAGCATTGCAAAATGAAATTAGATTTATTTGTCGTTGCTATTAATTGTATGAACTTTTACATTCGACGAGTATGAGATCGGAATCTTCCCTTTGTTCTTTCTTTGACATATGATTTCCAATTGAGAGTGTTTGCTTTGAAATTTCTAATCCTTTTCATTCTTTTCTTCCGACCAAAAAAAGGAAAATATCCGAGCATTATCGCAGCTGATGTCCAATAAATGTGATATGTTTTCAGTGTGAACCGTTCGAGTTTTGCTAATTGAAGCCTTCGGCCCTTCAATTGTCTGATGTTTTGTACTTTTCGTCATAATGATATTGCTCAACTCTGATTACTGCGTCGGATAATGAGGGAATTGAGGATTTTCGCTCGTGAGACTACAATAAGAACACACTCAGGTTCAATGAATTTATTGTGTATCATTAAATAATACAATGAATGAAGAGAGATTTAAGGATCTCGAAATTCCACTGAACAAATTAAGATTATGTATGAGGTGAAAGAATGTATAAAGCTCTGCACGGTCTAATGCAATTCACTTTAGTGGAGAAAAACATTGCTATGTTTGGAATATTTACCAGCGTAAATAAAATTCTGGAGTGTAGCATCTAAAACTCAATGCATAACGCTAAAAAAGCTTTCCATATGAGTGTCGAAATATTCAAGAAATGAGGAACAACGGCATGAAATACCGTTTACGTAGGCAGTTAAGTGCTTCTTACTCCTTTTGAGAATAATGAGCAAGAAATTTTCTCATCGCTGATGATGTTGATGTAAGTTTTGGAATAGTGACATATTCGTTCGCAGTTGTGAAATATTGGGAGGCATCGATGGATTTGGCAAACTAAAGGCTTCATAGGAAGTTAGAAATAATAGGCTCGGTGGGAGAGGAATAGGTGTTTCTATGAGTCCGAAACTGGCTTATTCTCAATTAATTAACGTGCCTATCGATCTGCTTTTAAATTTTTGGAGCAGAATATCCTGGATCCGATAAATTAACAACTCTTGAGAAGAGAGAATTCAACTTTAAATGAAAACCCAATCCTTTTGTACAACCCGAAGATCGCTCTTGATGATTTGCGAAAAAAAATATGCGTGAAGGAAAGTTGGGAAAGTTTCAGCGTAGAGATAACCAAGTAGGATTAAACAACTTTTGGCTTGGAAAAAGGTTTAGAAATTGATAAGTCCTCAACAACGGTGAAGGCGAATGTTGATTTTAAGAATTCGATCATTTTTTTATATTTTATTATTAGGGTTCTCTCCAATTGAGGGCAGCTTAATAATAGAACTCAATGCATTAGACTAATCTTCCTAAGCGGATTCTCTGTGACAATACTAGGTGCCAAAATGGAGGACCTTATATTTATTACAAAATTGCCTTTAATATTACACAATCAAATTATCATTGAATGGAATAGCAGTCGATTAATGAACTGGTTTTTCGAGAGTCTGTTAAAAAGGATCATAAGCTTCTGCAAGACGACTCAAGGCTTATTAATCATCGCTTAATGGGCAAAAGCTCAATAAAATATTCGGATCTAATAATAAAGTTCCAAACTGACTGGATAGTGTCTCTCCAACTCACTCCATCCACAACGCAAACTCGCCTGTTTAGAAGATTCGATAGCTTCGCTATATTCCCAATTGTTCGTAAAATAATATAAATTGATATCATCTTAGACAAATTTAAGAATTTTCGTTGTACTTGGAAGGCTAAGAAATCAAAAAAGATTCGATTAATTATTCCATTGAAGATCTTCTTGGCAAAACTCAGTATTTTTTCGTTTTCTACCATCATCGTTTAGTACCAACGCTTAACAATTCAGCTGAACCCAGATTGATGACCTTGCTTGTTGGATATATTCCTTTTATTCAAGATCTTCCTCTTGATTTTCTCCTAAAGCATCTTAGATTTGATGCCCATTCAGCAGATAAAATGATTTTTCGATTCGAGATTTGTCGTTGGCGTCCAGTAGCAGTGTCATCTTAAATACTAAAAACCATTCGAATATCAAACATAATTTCTCATTAGTCACAAAAAAAAAAACAGCATGAAAGCCTTCCTTTCCTTTTCAGTTTTCATTATAGTCGCTTTCGCTCTATTTGTCCCGTCTTTTGGTTCTTTTAGACGAGTTTTACAAACTGATGATGCTAATAATACCACGATAAAAAACACCACTGTTATCAATACGCCTGAATCAACTGATAAATCATCTAGCACTAGCTCGGATTCTAAGAGCTCAGTGCTCCCAGCTCAAATCAACTCAACAGTGAAGGATGTTTCAAACCCGAACAACACCCAAGGATTTTCAAACGCTTTCCCTGCAAACGAAAATGGAACTACTGCCAATGCAACAAATAACACCGAACAGCCAAAACGAGCCCTGCAGGATACTGAAACCAATGTAACGAATACTACCATCATCAACACGACGAATTCAACTGAGGAATCACCAAGTGCGACCCCTATCGCAGGTGATAAAACAACTGAAACAGCACTTCCAGCCCAAACCAATGCTACTGCGAAGAAGGTCTCAGATCCGAACAATACCCAAGGATTTTCTAATGCTTTTCCAGCAAATGAGAACGGAACTACCTCAAACGCTACAAGTACCGGTAGAGAGCAGAATGAACGGAATAATAGCCTTGACGGGTTAAGAATAGGCTTGAGTATGACAATAATAGCCTTATCGGTCCTCAGTCTGCTTGCATAATTTGTTCAGATAATGAGTGTTATATATAGTTATCAGAAGCCTTAATTCTCATTGCTTGATTTTTATTTTGCATGGTGAGTTATTAATTCTTAACTTGAACAATGCCAATCCATTATTATATAAGTATGAGAGAAACACTCCCAAAAAAGAGCCTGGTTATGAATGAAATAAACTCAGAACAGAAGAAGTCAATTATTACCAAATGATTTCGAGTTAAACTCGAAAAATATATTTCATTGCAATATATGATTTACATGATCAAATAAATTCCCAGCTAATCCAATTCCACCACTTTCGTTTTTCAATCATAATATCCCGAGCGGAACCTCACCGCAAACCACGAACAGTGATGAATTTTCCCGCAGTCTATCTCTGAAGAGCCCTCTATTTTCCATAAATGGCAATATTTAGGATAAATTCATTCGATAGAAAGTTTAGGTCTTAGTTTATGTAGACGGAATGTTAGCATTGATTCTTACATTTGCCATTTCTGTTTATGGATATCTAAATTTATAAAACATTATGTAAATTTTTTTCGAAATTGTTCATTCGGATCAAATGTTCATCTGACACCAGATTCAATACTATTAAACAGACAAAAATCTTCTGAAATTTTCCAATAATCACTTTGTTAAAGATTACTTAATTTATGTTGGAATTCGAGGAGACAGTTAAGAGAGACCGTCTTATGGATTTATCCTAGGCGGGTAATTCATATGCTAGACAGCCTTTTCTTATTGTGAGAATATCTCCAGGCATTGCCAGATCGTGATCTGGGTAATTCTTCTCCACATTCTAAATCAATGGGCTGATGCTAACTCATCAAAACCAAATTGAAATGTAGAAATTTAACTTATTCGCTAGAGTCCATTAGAGAGAAATATTTCATAAAAGTTTCAATTTAAGAACCCGATATACAATTCCTTCTGATTAGTATAAGTTTGAAATTTGTATAACAGTTATTCAAAAAAATTCAAGTATGAGTCACTAAAACCAAGAGGAAATAACACAACGCTGATTTCTCTCCTAGTTTCTCTTTCTTGAAAAACAAACAAATCGGACTAAGTTTTTCTATTTCAGTTTGAAAAAAAAATTATTAAAAAAAAAAAGAGAACTGCTGGTGCTCCCATTTTAGGAATCTTTTTAATCAAATTATCTTATTCTCAATTGAGATAAGCACGTCGAAAAATAAGAAACAACTCTTAGGAAAGAAAGAGGAAAGTGAGGAGTTTGTTATAATAGTGGTACGAAACGAACAGTTATTGCGTAGTAGATAAGTTTGTACAATCTTAGGTGAATTCCTAACAATAGAAATCCTAATATCTCCTTCTAAACTACTAAAAACAGTCAGTTAGTGACTATCAGAGCGCAATCGATAAATATGAAAGCATTTATACTCCCAACTGGTCCCTGAATCCAGAGTTTTGATTGTAATATTAACGCCAAAACTGCTAATTGAGAGAAATACTGCGTAGTATTAGTAATTATTCTGATTCATGGTGAGACGAATGAGGTTCCAGAGTGAAAACCTCTGAAATTTAAAGGGGACTTTTGGAGCGTTTTGGTTCTGTTTCAATTTCCTAATAGCATTGCGAAACTGATAAACGCTGTTAATCACGGATATTGACCAATGATTTATATTTTTCTTTTCATTTTCTTCCCGATGCAAGTTAATTAAGTTAAACAAAGTAATTTTTAACATAGCTGACAAATTCTGATGAGTTTGAATACCGGGCATATAAGCCTTCGTGTTGAG
>ENA-UOTZ01001244-UOTZ01001244.1-compost-metagenome-genome-assembly--contig:-NODE-1244-length-18333-cov-27.330193_pt1 | contig 18333 bp, 17 predicted proteins | sample MGYA00238144_ERZ746983 | MGnify/ENA primary metagenome ERZ746983 (study PRJEB28759, sample SAMN06268863) | compost metagenome | isolation source: single cell | place: USA: California, Emeryville, Joint...
CAGTGAACAATTTAGCATACCTGAGGTACTCCATTCAGAACTATTCAAAATCAACGAGAATTTCTAATCCTTCGAAAGCGATGACGAGCTAATATCGTTCAACATAATTCTAAAGTAATCAATAGCCATTTCAGGCCCTAAGCTCCTTACTGGAGTACCTGAAGCTTCTTAAATTTCTGCGCTGCTTATTATTTTGACGAACCAAAGTGTAGTTCCAAAAACCGTCACTAACGGCCAATAATTTCCCTTCCAAAATGTTCTAATTGGTCGTTGGTTCCAGTTGGAATTAAAACTTAGAAATTATATTCCATAATTGGGTTTCAATATATTTTTTTTTTATTAAGTCTGTCCTCAGGAAGAGTTGCTGTGTTGCTCTCCTTTTTTTTTTGAGAAAAACACACACTATCACCTACGACGAGCATAAGATGCTTATCTGGACTATTTGAGTGCTATTGCGTTAAAAATCCATCAATATTGGGCATTTACGTTGTTAATTAATTTACACCTATGAACAAAAACAAAGCCCAGAGGGCATTTTTCACAGTTAATTTTGAGATAATTACTCATGTAGGAAAAATAATTACTGAAGCTACTCCTACTATCCCTTCGGACTCATTCGTAGCAGCCTTGATGAAATGCATAATACCAGTTTTGCATTAAAAAGTAGTGTATTCTCATAACAAATTGCTTTTTATCCAACTTTAGAAAAGACTCGTAAAAATCTATATTTTCAGGAAATACGGAGATCTGAGAGAGAGGAAATCAGGAGAACCGTAGAGAAGAACAGATCTGATATCTCTAGGTTTCGTTACATTTGTAATACTTTTGGTATTCACGTTTTTCTTGGAATGCTTCTTTCGAATAGTTCTAAAATTCAAGAATCTTTTAACGATGATGTATTCGTATGACATCATATCTCTAGCTTATGCTACTAAGAATATTTACAATAAAGATATTTCAGAAAAACTTATACAGAAATAAAATTCTGAGAAATAACTAACAGCTCAGAAAGAAAGTTCCAAAGATGGAGACTGGCTCCGTTGTCTACAACCTCACATTTTCTGTCAATTATGTTTGCAAATATGGATATTCTATCTATATAGTTGGAGATTTGCCGTCGCTCGGCGCTTGGAACCCTGCATCTGCAATCCGATTGAATTGGAATGAAGTATATATTTTTTGTCAATAGCAGTATTATTAACCGCAGATTCCTAATACAGGGCGATAATTGGACCTCTAGCCTCCAGATTCCATGCCACCGCAGCGATGAAATGATACAATATAAGTATTTTTCATCATTGACAGAAAATCCTAATTCGGGAGATATTGATTGGGAAAAAGGTCCCAACCGCGTCATTAACTTAAGATCTATTGGTAATAGCGACTGCTATGCCTTTGGTAAATGAAATTTCATTATTTTGTGGCGTACTTATTCTTCTTCGCGAACCTTAGTTGACACCTGGGATTATCGCAAAATTAGAATCAGTGTGAATGATATTTTTGCACAGAATTCAGCCTTCAAAAATTACCATCTTGCTCTTTGTGGAAAAGTGCTAGAAGTAATCGGCCAAAAAGATCCCATCTTGCTCGAGTTGAAGTCATGCCGGAATAGCAGACGATCTCGGAGGAACAACGCAAGTGGTGAAGGAAATCGCTGGGTGGTGACATTTTTGGTCCATGCAACCGTATCAAATTTCGAATACCGATACGTCTTTTATGATAATGCCTCCGGCACCCTTCTACTCAATCGCAAGCTTACTCGTCTCTTTCAAAGCCCATCGCATCAGCCAGAAGGATACTCCTGTCCTTCCAACTACCAGATCATTGGCTCTGTTTTCGCAAAACACGATTCAGTGTCTTATGAGAACTTTATGTACGATAAGATACTCCCAAACGTATATCTCGGTAATATTCCTCACCGCAAAGCGCTTACTAATGTAATTCATCCCATAGGAGCCTCAATAAATATTCCAGCGGAAATCGAGTTTTTAAAGAAAGAGAACGTGGATTTTGTCATGAACTTGCAAACGCAGGAGGACATCAGAACTCATAACCAGGATCCTGACGGCATAAACAACATGTACAAGGAGAATCAAATTGCCACACTCTGGCATCCAGTCGTAGAAAAAAATCTCCGGAAACTTATTAAAGGATGCAGGAGCGCGATCAATGAGCTTAAGACAGCCCTTGATAATTCTAAAGTAAAACAAAGGCTTCACCTGCGGAAATCCTTACATTAAATTATTTGATAGACAGTGTATTTGCACTGCTCGTATGGAGTTTTTCGAAGTGCACATACATTACTAGGGTACCTTATTCTTCATCAGAAGCTCCCTTTTGAAGAGGCTTTTTCAATTGTGAAAAAGCGAAGACCGCTCTCGATCCCAAGCAAGGGTAATGATTCAAACGGCTAATGAGGAAAATCTAAAATAAAAATATAATAGATCTGACAAAGGCAATTATCTTTTCAACAGCAAGTGAGCGCAACATGCAAGCGACGTTAGTATAAAACATTCGCTTCTAATTGACTTGAAAATAGGTTATTATATTCCCTTTTCTGAATAATTTATTAATTGCACTAATTTAATCTGGTTGTTATCTTGGCATATAATTGCTTTGAGTAACTGCCACAAGTATTCCATATTTCAATTAGTCGTAAATTTAAATAAGACACTTGTGTTTATGCAGAAAAACCCTGTTTATCTTTCCCATTACTCTGGTTTTTAAACCTGGTCTCATAAAAAGTTAGATTTGCTATCTTTAGTTCTAGATTACTTACTATTCCATTCATAATATCACAAATAAACGAATATATCTCATCCTTCTACAAAATATCACATGAAATACACAGAAGTTCCTACCACTAATTGTCAGAGCTTTGCAGTTTCAAGCGTTGTTCGATAAACTTCTGCTTCATGCTCTCCTTGAAGGTGTTTATTTCTTGCATCGTCTGCTCTCTTGTGTAATTCTCATCATAAACTCCTCTTGCCTCGTAAGTTTGAGGGTCCAGCCAGAACGAAGATCCTCTGAGCCTGACTGATAGATGTACAAAGAACTCCTTTTGATAAGCTTTCACGAGCTCCACTTGTACTTGGTCTTTCATTAGCTTGATATTTTTGCCTTTTTCACCAATAACAATTGGAATCTGGTTTTCATGGAACACCTCAAGCGTATATTCTATTCGCACCACTCCGTCGCTTCGGATAGTGAAACCTTGGATTACAGAGGTTAGTTGGAAAACAGGCCAAAACAATAGCATTACCTGACACTCGAGGGTTTATCGAATGAGGAACTTCGTAATAGAATCTATTGAAAATTACTTTCTTCATAAGCTCTTCAAGCTTGCGGACTTCTGGCATATCTGTTCTAAGATCTGGATGATGCTCCCAAGGACCTAAGTAAGCCTCCTCTTCTAAATCCTTGATGAGATCTTCAATACCATAGCCCGTTTCAGACGATGTGTAAAATATTTTTTCAAATTTTCCGATATGTTCGAGCTCATCTATGCTTTCTTTTAGCTTCCTCTTGTTGCTGCACAGATCGATTTTATTCATAACCAAATAGGTGGGGATATGCTTTGAGTCGAACTCATCAGTTTTGAGGTCAACCATACTTTCCAGTTCCTGTAGAAATTTCTCTGATCCCAGAGGATCGTTTGTCATCTTTCGGACTAGTCGTCTCTTTGCCTGAGCACTCTCACTGTACTGCTGATTTCTGAGTCTATAGATCGCTTCTCTCAACGGATCATCGAGCCTCTTTACGGCGTCAACTACGAGCAGAACTTTATCACACTCTTGAAGGATTTTCCAGGCTCGAGTGATAAATTGGTTCGAATGCTTGTTGATTCTTGCAATACCGGGAGTGTCATGCAGCACAATTTGAGTTTTTTTCTCAATGTTTGTATAAATGCCCACAACGTCTTTATCCGTGGTATGGGATTTATTACTTACGGCAGAAAGTTCCTTCTTAATGATTTTGTTGAAGAGAGATGATTTGCCAGCATTAGGTGCACCAACAATGGCTACTTCTAGGAATCTCGATCCAATAGGACTCTCAAAAGGTTTGTCGGGCTGTTTGTATAGCTCTGAAGGAACTTCTTGGATAGGAGCTATGTATTTTGGAGATTTCTCAAGAGATATGATTTCAGAAGCTTTTGAATCGAGTTTTCTGGGATGTTGCTTTGGGTAAGCGATTTCGAGTTCCTTCTTCTGGTTTTGGTTCTGGTTCTTTGGAAGGAACTTTTGTACTTTTGTGACCTTTGAGAAGGCGAATTTAATTATTTGAGTGTTGAACATAATATTTATTAAACTAGCAGAATTCGCGGCCATAAATGAAAGAGTTCCAGCTGCTGTAAGACTGACAGATTTTGCAGTTCTTTATTTGGAAACAGCAAGAAGTTATGATTTTTTCACACTGCACTCTATGCATTGAGAATGAGGTTATGAATGATGAAGTGGATTGAAATTGTGAAATTTTGTTTACGAGATCATGAATCAGAAATTATAATAAGGCTTAGTTCTGAGTTTTGGAAAAGTGGTATTATTCAACTCACCATGTTTCATATTAGTGTAATAATATTGGAATTATAATTTTTTGTTTCTAATAAGAATGCGATGTTGGCAATTTCTATCATTCATTCTTAATAAATATACATCAGAAAGCGTGCTGTGGGTTATTAATTGCTGAGATAGCAAATATTCTCTATTGAGATATAGGGTCTCACTATCGGTTGTTTCAAATATCAAAGCAATTGGTTTAGAAATCAGAAAAATTAATCAAATATAATCAAAAAGAAGCTGTTGATCAATATTTGACTAAGATGGTTTCCGAGAGCTTGTTCCAAACACAGAATTTTTCGACTCTAATGTTTATTGATGGAGCTATAGGAAGATACGTCACTCCGGAAATAACACTCGCGTTCTTCGTCATCTTTGTTAGGTTACTCCAAAATCTCAAAATTGAAATAATAGTTGTCATCTCAATTAAACATACTACTGTACAAATACCATTTTGGCTGTAATTTCAAAGACATTACAGAGAATTAAAATAAAAAATTGGTATTGGACTTAACCGATGTTAGACTCCTGATTTGTCTGATCGTACTGCTAATTTGGTTGCGCAGTAGTAGGAAATGTGATGATATTTATGTCTGCATTCATATGATCAGCTATTCTTTCACTCTCTCTCAACCTCCTAAATTTAACAAATTCAACTCATCTGAGATGCCCGAGATGTCGTTTCCAAATTGATTGTTGACTTTTGATTGAGCAAAATCAAAAAGTTTTCTTTCGAAAGAGAAGCTTTTGAGGAGAAAACGACTATTGATTGATTTTGCTCTATCTTTGTGAATGTGAAGGAACCCGGGTTCTGCATTGAATCCTTTCAATCTGGCAGGTTTTTTCACTTAGCGATTCAAGTTGTGAACTAGCTGGGCTTTTTTTTTTCAATTCGAAAATAGAATTAATATCTCCTGAATCAGTCACTGATTTATCCAAATTCAAGAGCTGACCTCATAAGCTTAAAATTTATCGAGGTAATTCGTATTAATACTCAATGTTCGAAGCTTCAGAGTCCACTAAAGTAAGTATTACCCCAGCTTCAAATAGAACTAACTTCGAAAAATTTCAGGCTCTCAAAGTAGAGGGCTACCTATTTTATAAGCAAGTTTCCGACTCCGATTATAACAAGAAGTAATCTCATTATAATATCTCCCGCTCATTCAAGCCCTTTTCTTCGGGCTTTATCAGCTATTTCCGTGTGAACCCAGAAGATAGGTCGCTAAAATATTTTGAAGCAAAGCCAGTAATACCATCTCTCTAGTCCTGTTTTCAAAAATAATCAAAAATAACGCAGTCAACAGATACCGATGAAGAATCGTTGGGAAGTCTTAAAATCGAGGCCATTATAGGGGCAACTAGCTGCGAGACAAACTCAAATAGGTACTATTCACTGCAATTTCCTGATTTCAACTCTTCCTTTGACTTTCGCTTCTGAAGATTTTTCATATCCACCGAGTCAGAAACATTCGAATTCGTCACAGATTCTAATGAAAGTCGAGATAGATGGGTGTTTGTGTTGAATTGCTTGATAAAAAATCAGTCCGACCCTGTTTTTGAGGACATCCCGATCCATACAGCGGAAACTAATGTGAGAGATACTTAATATTTGGTGATTATAATGATGACTCTTATCAGGAGACTGAGAGGGCGATTCCTAAGGAATCTTTCAAGAGCATTCTTCCAACGAATTACAACCAATTGACTATACATCAACTAGTAGCGAGTTACGACGGAGTGACAAATGAGAAAAAAATAACACTTACTGACGGAAAGGAGTTTTCGATTAAGAAAAAAACGGGAGTTGCCTCGATGAAAGATGACGAAGACGCGAGAATCCGTATGGATTCGTTGAAAAATCCTGTTTTTGTATCAATGAAATTGGGTAAGCCGGATCAAAAAGTTGCCGAACACAGAGAGAAAGTGGGAATGGGAAAAAGAAATGAACTTGTTGCGCCTGATACTTGCAAAGTATGCAATATCTTCTGAGTGGGTTTCTAAATAAGGTCAAAACTTTATCTACAGTTTTTTGTAAATCGGCCATTAAGGGCTGACTGATCAAGTGCGGAGTTATTTATAACATTTCAGAGGATTTAGAATTAAGTAAAATTGCATCTCTTTTGTAAGCTGTTTATCTGTTGGAAAGAAATTATTCTCTCTCAATCTTAGAGTGCATAATTCGCGCTTCTACTGCTTTTGAAATTCGAACTCGCTAGAATATTCAATACATAAGGTAAATAATCATGAATTAAGGGTTGAAACCTTTTAATAATGAGCAATGGATGAAAAGAGCAGAGAGTTTATTATATATAGTATTTGCGAGACTAACCTTCCTTCTGGCAAAAGTTCTAATGCGATTCTCATTAATTACTGGATCTGACTGTAGAGACAGATGTCAAAGATAGATATTATAATTAGCCATTGATCCTTCATTTCCTCCAGAGTTGAAAGGAAACGAGAGTTGAGGACTTTATGAAGAAAAATTTTACTTATAAAAAAATAAAAAAGAATCTCCTTCCATTAAAGTAAAACGAAGTCATGTAATTTCGATCACAAAGTCTGTGTTTGAATAATTGGGCTCTTCTTGAAAAATAAATGTATCGTAGAGCGAGAGTATTAACAAAATTGGAGTGCTTCTATTTATATGCTACCTTAAACTTAAATAACTTATCTGTAGCTCGTGCTTGGCCAACAAACCTTATAGTTGCTCTACACAAGGGCAAACCACTAGTTACAAATGAATTTATCTTGAATTCTCTAGATAACTATTTCTCGTTCCCTAAAGAACAGAAAATTTATTTCAAATCGTCCTCACGTAAGTAAGGAATTCTGTTGTTTTAATTGAATTATGAGATAAAACTCCTGATACAAAAAAATATGAACTCATTGCTCTCATTAAATCCTCTTTTGTATATTTTTTATACTTTCATGCCAAATAGTAAGCAATACATGAATGATCAGTCAGTCAATAGGTTAGCGCTCAACTTTAAACGCTAATACTGACTGGAAGGTCTCTATTATTTTCAACCTAATTAGAGTTAGATCAACTAGTAAAATTTTACAACAAACGGACCACCTAAGATTATTCTAACTGATCAAAATCCAGTGTTATTATGTTTTATTTCTATAAAGCCTCGAGAAATACTGATATTCAGAATTATTAAAAACTTTCTAAATTTCGTATCTAACACAAACACAAGCAAGGAGGCTTTATAATGAGAAATACACCGCAAGAAAAGCTCTCGCAGGTTAAAGGCTTTCAAAATCCGTTGCAGCATCGAATGATACCACGATTAAACCACAACGAAAAAACTTTGATGATGGCTGATTTTATAGATGTGCCTTGTATGAACTGCAAGGAGTTTATACCTGCTGATCAAATTGGTAAGCTCTTTATCGTTGCCAAATATTTATTTCTGCAAAGACGGTCACTCCCAATCCTGCCTGCAGGTTAGTAAGAAAGTGTTGACAGCTGAAAATACTTGCTCAACGCAAGATCTAGAAAGTGAACTCTCCAAGCTTATCAATGCTTTCGAGGGATTTGTGAAAAGGATAACTAAAGATAATGTTTTGGATGCTCAAGAAAGAGGACTATCTGAGAGCAATGGCCTAGTTGGTCTCTACGAAAAAACGCTCTCGTTGGCAAGACGGGTGTTAAGTAAAAATGGTCTTAGTAATTCAACAATAATTTCCCACCAAAGATTTCAGGAAGAAAATCAAGGATGAGCAAATCAGCATTCTTAGTGACACCATACAGGACATAAATGTAATATTTTTTGTTTTTAAAGAGTCTTATTCATCCTATATTAGCTAATATCAGTTGAGGTTGGGATGACATCTCAAATATGCGTCTACATAGAGAGAATGAAGTATTTAAGTGAATTAAAATTTACGAACTTGATAGTCGCTGATTCTCAAGATGTATCTATTATTGAGATGAATACAAAAAAAATAACTCTTTCACTTAGCCGTTCGAATCTCAGGATAATCAGGACTTCCCTTGCAGAAAAATCAGCGCAAATTCTTCAGTTTATAATGAAAATATTCACACCTTGACTTCAACCGCTGCAAGTCTAAAAACAACAGAAAATAAACCCGATAAGAGTTATCCTTGGCACATTCCTTTTACATATCAGAATTTGGACTTGGATCGTCCTATTACCGAAGGAGCAAATCCAGAAGATAGGATTTCGATGGTCACAGCCTATTTCGATCAAAAGACTCAGAATACTGAAACTCAAAGACAAGCTCCCATTGAAGAGAGTAATGATTTACAACCTGTACACTGTAAAGTCTGAACTTTGAAAATTCCAAAGGACTATTTACTTTCCAGGATATCCCTTCTCCAGAAGTAGACAATCTCAAGAATCAATTGAATATTACCCCAGATAAGGCAAATGAGTTCCGAGTGAGCTCCGATGAACAGCATTTTCATTTTGGGGAATCTTCTCTTGAGAATGAGTCCCAACGAAGCTATCGAAGGGAATTAGAGGAGAGATGCCCGTTAAGGAAATCAGATCTAGAAGTGCTGAATAAATTAGTAGCAATCGAGCGAAAAAGAAAGGAAAATAGCCAGCAGGACTACAAAAAGCCATTGGTTCAGGCCTCAGTTAGCACCAAATTACCTTTCAAAAGATTACCTCTTGATTCTGAAGACCACATCAATTCAAGCAATGACAACGACTGTAGTTGGAAGTCGATTCGAGGAGCTAGGTATACTTTCACTCAACTCCGAAAGATAACTCTGAATTCACCATGTCTAGAAGTGTTAAATCTGATTCAATTACTGTCTCTTCTCTGGCAGATACCGGACCACATTCTTCCAGAAATAGGAATCTTGAGAACGAATATGAAAATTTAAATGAAAATCCAAAGAAGTCCTCAGAGGCACAGAGGTAGAGAATAGAGGAATTTATTTCATTTATCATGATATTCTATTCCTAAGACTCTTTTATTCGAAGTACCTTGCAATGACGTTAAAACTCGATCCACGTGATGTTGCCCATAGTATTCCAGTCTCAAAATTATTTGAAGTAGCAGGACAAATTGGCTGATCTAATAGCATTTCTATTATTATAGGATGCGATGCTAAAAAATATCAAACCAGAAGAATGGGAGCAGTTTATTAGAGAATCACTTTTCCATCAAAAACTGCCTAATGGGTTCAAAGGTGCAAGAAAACATGATAATCGAGCTCATAAACAATATGGAGTCCATCATTCAAAGTATATATGATTATTCAAATGTTAACAGCTCAAAAAACAAATAGATTGGAACGTCCCCACAAGAAAAGCTATGAAGACATCGTTGTCATTCTTGAATGAGCGAGAAGGCATTTCAATTTCCTTTGAGAATCAAGGATTTTGCTTCTGGTAAGATAAAGAGAAGATTATCCTTTGGATTGAAAAGGAAGATACTTTATTATAGCTAAAAAAGCACGCATATTTCAATAAAGAAACAATTATTGTTTTTTGGTTTGTGTATGAATTTCTTTGTTTCAACAAAGACAAATTTTACGATAAATACATGACGAATAAGATCGAGGTCTTATTGATTTAGAGCTTTGGAATATTACCTGTGCATAATGCGATGTTAATTGTAAGCATTCTATGAATATCACAAAGTAGTTAAGAGAAAATAGGTCTGCTAAAATGAGTTTTCTTCTTTCTTATCGTTAAATGAGTACTCATTTTCCCTTCTGGATTTTTTGTTCTCAAAAGAAGATTTCTGTGGCTTAGCTGCAACATAGTCATCTTCTTCGTCATTGTCATATTTGCTACTGAAATATCCAAAGTTCTCCCTTCCTTTTTTAGTGCTTCCTTGCACCCGCTCTTCGATGTCAGTCACCAGTTTATCAAATTTACTACTGATCGACTTGAGCGTCTGTTCAGAGATATCTGCGCCTCTCGAAGTATTTTGCTTTTCATCTTGTTGGCGTTCAGTTTTTCCGCCTCTAATCGCATCGATTTGCTTCTTTATTCCATCACATTCCTTCTTAAAAGCTTCAATTTCGCCGCTGATAAGTTTTTTCAGATTTTCCACCATTTCACGGCTTCGTAACGCCGTTTTCTCGGTCAAATGAGAAAGGTTTTCTTTATTAACGATCTTTCTCTTATAAGGGCTGACATTTAGAGAGAAATCTCGTTTCTCGTTCTTGCCACCAAAGTCCTTCTCCGATTCCTCGGTGTGGATTGAGCCGATGTTTCGAATTGTTGCTGGAGATGCATAATTTATGGGAGAAATATTTTGGAAAGTCGTTTTCTGGGCACGATTTTGAAGTTCAACCCTCAAAGGAAGCTCGTCTTCACTTTGGAGAGTAGTGTTGTTTAAATGGCTGTCGTTTAAACCAATCTATGAAAAAGTTGAGGAATTGTCTTCCGATATAGTTACCTTCGGCTTCTGGGATCCTCTGAGAAGGTCTGGATTCGCGGCATAAGTTGTTGAACGATAGCTTGCGGTTTGAAGTTTAGAAGCTTGTAGTTGCTCTTGGATTTCTTTGAGTACGTTTAATGAGCGATCAACGACCGACATAGTGCGAGAGGATTCAAAATTCAAGAGAAATTTTATTGTCGTTAGTTATAAATTTGAATTTGATAACCAAATTAGCTTCATTCTGATAAGTGTTAACAACAATCAAGAACTTCATACGAGCAATTACCATTGATCAGATTGCACAGCACGTACTCATCTTTGGAATCTTTTGCTGCTAAGCAGCAGGGATTCTGAAAACGAATTCTTTTCTTCGTAGAATTAATTAGTAATTTAATTCTGTCGAGTGAACCTCAGATTTTTTAAATTATTCGCCACAAAAGTGTTCATTTCTCCGGCGCCATGACGGACAATGGATTCTGGTGGTAGTAATATTCTTTTTCAAACGATAGGAGTATTTAAAATATAAGTAACCGATTGATTTCAATCATCCTAAAAATGAGCTGTTTCAATGAACACGAATGTATTAAGTTACCTCTTAAACGCAAATTTCACAATCAAATTAAAAATCAAAGTGCGATGCTACGATGCGTATTAATTTAAAGTTCATTAATTAAATTCTTTTAAAAAGTTATATATCTCAAGCTCTTGAAGACGAGCGTTTCGTGATGGAGTCAACCGCTGACATGTCCCACCCTTCCACAAAAAGAAAGCGGAGAATAGATACTGGTTACCATGCCAAAGAAGAAGCACAATTGAAAGACGGGAACATTCTGCAGCCTCATCAACAAAAGCCACCGTAAAAAAACCAAGTTTGAATATTCAATTCTGATCCGATCTTCTCTAGGTCAAGGACTCGAAAGCTGGTCTCTTTTCTTTGCTCCTGCCTGTTAGAATCAGAGAATGATGAGTAATTGCGATACGTAACACAAATCGCTTACATTTATTCCTAGATCATCAGAAACTCCATCTCCTAAATTCAGGCTTCAGCCTCAGCTCCCAACCCATGCGGTAATTAATCGATGTCTATCAGCTTCTCATTCGTCAATGATATCATCAGGGTAAGAAAACGCTTGTGTTGGAAGTTGATCAAATACTCGTATATCCTTCATCTACGAGACTCAGCAATTCTCACATGGTTATCACAGTAAATTTCACGACTGTTAGCGTTGAATAATAAGTTATTCTGAAGGTCAGAACAGAGAATAACGCATTGGAGGAAATCTACATCACGAAAAGACCTGGAATGGAAGAATTCTTGCGAAGAGCGGCTGAAAACTACGAACTCATTGTGTATACATCTGGATTGCGCCAGGTATAAACCTACTGCAGCTACCCATCTAAAATTTGATACGAAAACAAAAGATTTCTGAACCTTTGATTACCTTGCTCGATAGCAAGAAGCTCATTTCTCATTGCCTCTATCGAGAGCATTGTACAGAAATTGAAGGGAGGTTCGTTAAAGATCTAAACGTCCTAAATAGAGACTTAAGGAACGTTATTTTCATTAAAGTAATGCTGCTTCGACTTTCCAACTCTCTTATCAATTAAATCAACAGAGCTCGGCGAATTCAGCCACATTGCAACCAGAAAATTGCATTTCGATAGCTCCTTTTACAGGAGATCCGAAAGATTTTGAACTGGTTCGTTTATTGCATGCCTTAGACCTTGCGAAAACTGTAAATAAATTGGCAATTCTTCAAAATTGACTCTATAAATTTGCAGGTAAATGACGTTAGACCTTGCGAAATATGGGAAAAACAAATGATGACTCAAAATCGCGCAATAGCACCTACTCTTCCGAAAAGAGGGATGCAATTTTCGGTGACTCCACTGGCTGTACTCCGTGAATTGCCGACTCTTGAAGATAAGTTGGACTCTCCTGGCCTTGCGATGATACCGGCCTTGAGATTCCAGAAAAAAGGGACATTGGAGAATGGATCGAAAACAGAATTGCCAGATAGTCATGAAGTAATTGACGTTAAAGAAACCAAAGAAACCAAAGAGGCCAAAAAGAGTCCTGCGCGAACTCTAGTGCCGAATAGAATAGAGATTCCTGCTAGAATCCGAAAGGATGAGGAATTTACTATAAGCAGTCCGATAAAAGACAAACTCAGAATTAGCGTCAAAAAGATGAGCGATGGTGAGGAAGATGAAGAAGCAGAGCCTCAAGTCAAATTGAAACCAACTGGTACCCGAAAAAGGAACGGAGCTAGCGAAAGTGATGTCTCCACTAACTTACTTTTGCCTAAAGAAAATGAGAAAAATTCTGATGACTGACAGAATGAATAAGCAAGTCATTAATTCTGGCAAATTTTCACTTTATGGGAAATATGAAAAATTGTAAGAAAGTAATATTTTTCTTTCGAAGGTTTCTTGTATATTTGTTGTAAAAGCTTTGCTTCGCGTTATAAGGCAAAGCGGTTAATATATATATTTTGCTTTGATTTCATCTATATTCGTCTATATTCAAAATGAAAATTACTCTTTCTATTTAGGAAAACATGTCTAGAAGCCCAAAAGACCTTCATATTTCTCAATGCAAAACCCAGTAAGGGTTCATATTACAATAGATGATGATGATTAATGATTACTTAAGATTGCTCATTTGAAAACAATAAAATAGTGTAACATCACACACAAACCTGCCATGTTTTATAAAGAGTAGATTTTAATCTACTCATAGGTGGTGTTTCATAAAAAACCCTGAATTTATTATTGCATTGACTCAATCAACTTTTATCTATACATTTATTCTCTGCCTTATTAAACTCAAAATTACGAAGAGGATTCCAAAATATAAATTCTTCTACTAAAAATGAATCAATTCGAGAGAAGGAAAACAAAAAAAAAACTCCAAAAAGGTTTCTGTCAATATGCTCAGCATGGAGCTTGTCAATTTCTAAAATCATTCAATTCATTCTCCTCTGGTCTATCATTCGCCTTTTTAATATCAGCAATCCATTCTGCCCACTCGTCTTGCTGAGGATACTCCTGTATATAATACAGCGCTTTTGAAAAATGCTTGCTTGTTTTAAGTTTCTCAATTTTCCTCTGTTCTATTGCGTTCTTCTTTGGCAGCGCATACTTCAGAATGATTTCCCTCTGCTTTCGGTCAATCTGATTCAGATATTTGCTCTTTTCAAATACATCCTCAGTCCACAGATCCGATTTCTTCGGGGCTTTCTGCAAGCCTTTAATGTCTCGCACAATCCCGTATTTTATATGAAGCAGATTGTCTTCATATCGACCTACTGGTGAATGGGATTTCACGCGCAGACTATCAATAGATTTCGGTGTTAGAATCGAGCTTAATTGCTCATCTACAAACAAACGTGGAGAAAACGCCTTTGTATAGTCTTGATTCGAGCTCAGCGTGAGGTCACTCCTCTTCGTGTGGTGTGTCAAATAAGAATTATTGAGATTGGAAAGACTCTTTGAATCATTAATTTTTGAGCGAGACACGTCAGAATCGGCTCGTTGTCTCTCGTTGAATATGCTGTGTTTAGGTGGCTCCGTTTTAATTATTTTTGCTTTGTGCTTAGCAGGATCCGTGTTTGTCACTTCGTGGGAAGTATACTGAATTTTCGGGCTCATTTCGTCTGAGAGTTGCTTTGTGATGGGTTTCGGGGTGTGAACCAATTGCGGTGAATGAGCATTTTTGAGCTGTGGGAGATGGTTTGAATTTTTTATAATGGGGACAGAGAGAGTAGGTTTGACTCTCATGCTAGCTTCTTCGGCCTTGACTTTCAAGCCTGGTTGCCTGTAGGGAGCCGGTCTGTTGTCATATCCTAATCAGAGGTTTTTATAAAAAGAGATTTGTAATGAATATTGCTTTTTGGAGGTGGTGTTGGCTTATTGGTGCTTTCTTTTTGAGGTTCATGTACTTTTTGAATGGGAACTGAGTTTATGTTAAGAGTGTCTACCAGACCTTCTTTATTTACAAGTGTGGTTCTGCCTCTGAACCTCTCTTGAAAATCCATGCTTCAGTAAAAATCGAGATTAAAAAACTGTAGAAATTAAAACGATAATTAAAAAAGTATGAGCCAATGTGATCAAATTCCTTTCCGATAGTTTGTTTTGATCATTAGATGCTGTTCGCAACTCTGAGAGAGGCTATCTGAGTTTTCTGCTGCTAAAGACAATAAATTTTTTTTTTGAAAGCAATAGCATGGCTTCGTGAAAATAATTTGGTTTTTACTCACTGACAAGCGTTGCCAACATCAGAGTTAATGAAAATATCTTATAATAAAGATATAACTCTTCATGCGAAATTTGAAAAACAACAAAGTTGCAAAATTTGAATTTATTCAGAGAAAGAGGAGGAATAATATCAACTGAACGATTTTGTCATGGTCATTATCATTCATTTATTCTAACTTGTGTATCATCCAACTGGCTTATTGAAGTCTTACTAATGGACAAATCAATTACTCAGAGTCGATGTAGCATATCTTGATGCTGAAAAACTTATTATTATTGAGTAAATGATCTTAGGCATTATGGCCCTGGAATAGTAGTCACACTTAGACGGACTGAATACAGGCCAGATCGACAGGGGGGCAAAAAACAATTTTCATTTTGATCTTTTTCGATTTAGAATGATAAATTTGACCCAACATGAAATATACTTTACATGTGAGGTGAAATTAACAACAATCAATATGTATTTCAAATTATTAAAACATCTTAAGAGTGACGGAACCCAACTATCAATCAAGATTTTACTACCTGAAAAATCGATAGATAATTGCTCCTCAGTTCCCAAGCCCTCTAGCTTATGCTCCCAAGTACAATTTAAAACAATTTGTTAGCAAATAGCGCGATGATTTCTACGCACGACGAGAAACCAAATTACACGAAAGTCCGTGCTATCAGCAAGCTTGAAGTGTAAATCATGAACGAGCTCGTTACGAAAATGAAAAGACGAGCTTGCTTAAACGATTGGCGAAGAAAATGTCTCGTTCCAGCTTCTTGGAATATTTTCTTTTTTCTCCAGAAAAGGTAAATAATCAATGTGAGAACGATCTCAGTTCCCACATCCACACAATTGAAAATAACAGGCACCTGAAGCACATCCCAATGAGCGCTCCATGGAGCCTGTTCAGTTGCTATTGGTGTAGCATCATCAGATATTGCAGTTATTGCCGTGCACGGCTGAGAAACACTTGTAAGGAAGAGATTCTGGGTGTCTAAATATGCTGCTAGCAGCACGCATGTCAAGAAGGTTATAATGCTCATTATATCAAAGAGCTCCAGAGTAAAGTAGCTTAAAGCGAACCGATTCGCTTCCATGGTTCTTTCCTGCTTTTCGTTATCATCTTTTACATGATGCTCGAAGATACTTGCACTATATCGCTCCTGAGTTCTTTTCCGGGTCGTGTCTCTCAGTTTCTTTCGTGTGACACATTCATAGACCAACTTTTTGAACCTTTTCCACTTCCTCTTGAAACTCGTTCTGAAAGAAGAGTGTTTTTCTTTTTCTTTCTGGCTGACGGTCCAGTAAGGGATAATTATATATGCAACAAGCTTGTAAAACGCCTTAAGGAGCAAGGTTATTAAAATCGCTTGATACCCCTGCATTTGTAAGGCAATGCCTCTCCAAGAGAATGCTGCTGCTGCCATTGCAAGGACTTCGATGGACTGCTGTTTTACTAGAGTTTTAAAAAGGACTTGGAACCGAACCATCAGTTCTCGCATGATTCTAATAATCACCGGATAAAAAAGTACTATGAAATATATGGGCTGGGCTTCTGAGAGGGAACTGTGGCACTCGATTAATTCAGAAAAACCAAAAACAGCGGCAAGTTCAGCGGCTAAAAATAGTAGAGCACAATGCATACCGAAAGCGTTCTTGGCATGAACGACATTCAAATATCGAAATAGTATCTCTTTAGAAGGGTCATGTTCCTCTTTAATACCTTCGCGATTCTGCTGAGGGGAATCCTTCTGCTTTTCAAGTTGTTTTTCGAGCCTGACTGAAATAGAGTGTAGTTCATTTAGGAATTCTTTGTAAATCTGAGTATAAAAAAAGCTTTGACCTCTTTGCTTCTCGGACTGGGCTCTATGAACGAGCTTTTTGTTACGCAGGTAAGCCCAATAGAGAATCCCATTTACTATGATGACCACAACCATCGCGAGCAGTTGGGTGTATCGACTTGGACCCATCCGAGATCGGAGCCCATACGTCACTCCAGTCGAAATCAGAGGTGAAATTATCACTGAAATAACAACGCAGAGATAGATTGACGTGTACGTTATTAACCCGGCATCTGACTCTTGGGATTTGACCATTTCCACCATCAAATAGGCAATTAGAATTGATAACAACAATCCTGAAATGAAACAGTGACCCCAGATGACATAGTCATGATTATTAAATCCATTAACCAATATCGGAAGCCCTATGAACAAAATCCCAATCACCAACATCCAAAGCGTCAGAGCTCTTACGAATTTCAGGAGACGTTTGCAGCAGCTTTGCTTAGTTGGGATTGTGCCCATTCCCAATGCCAAAGTAACAGAAGGAGCCGCAGAAGAAGCCAAAAGCCCTCTGTCCGTCGGAAGCTGGCTCTGACTGAATGGCTCCGGTTTGCGCGGAGACATGAAAGCTGAGCTGGTAACATTTGGGCTGTTAGAAAAGAAGTGTGAGGGTGAGTGTGCTTCTATTTTGGTTTGTTCTCCAGACATCATGTAGTTCCTTGGTGTAAAGTCCTGGTCGCCTCTTATTCCTTTACCACTGCGCACCATCTCTATGACAGAAAACCTATGAAACCCAGGTTTATATGACTTTGGAGATTTTGAGGTTTCCATCCTCTTGAGTAAATTGCTGTTTGGTGTTGAAAACTCTAAATCAAGATGCCTGAATCCTCTTGTGGTGTCAGAGCCTGGGTGTTTGTTTTCATCAATCGCCTTCGAGTCTGAACCTTGTATTGCAGTGTTATGATCTCCTTCCTTTAAGTCTGAAGGTAATTCATCGAAATTTTCGGCCTTGGGGATAAATGTTGAAGGCTGAAGAGTTTGATTTATTGAAGCGATTTTTTTCCGCTGGTTGGTAGCTTCAGTGCCGCCTTCAGGGTCTACTGTGGGGTTTCCATTGTCAGTAATGAAGCCATTTGCTTGCTTCAAAGATGTAGTTGCGCTCCTTTCTCTGATATTATTGTCATTAACGGTATTAGTTCTCTCAGGTGTTGTAAACACATGATCTTTCAGCTCGTTTTCGAGTGAATTTTTCTCCTCTTGAGTTTGCATGAACCTTTATTTGGTCCTCTCCCGCTGTCTAAATTAATTAATTTGAAAAATAAATTTTATAACCTCAAGACTGAAATTCTGCTGGCGTTAGCGCCAG
>ENA-UOTZ01001245-UOTZ01001245.1-compost-metagenome-genome-assembly--contig:-NODE-1245-length-18318-cov-18.094677_pt1 | contig 18318 bp, 14 predicted proteins | sample MGYA00238144_ERZ746983 | MGnify/ENA primary metagenome ERZ746983 (study PRJEB28759, sample SAMN06268863) | compost metagenome | isolation source: single cell | place: USA: California, Emeryville, Joint...
GGCAGTGTAGTGGAAATCAATGATTATGATATTGAAAAGGAGATCATCGACTTTCTTGATGCAGTGGTGGTACTTATTCATACCGTCAACCAGCAGTTTCAGAGCCGCTGAGACGGAGTAAGGGTAATGCAAACAGTGCATGATGCTAGTTTGGCGAAAATAGTGAATTCCCTTGCTGTTAGAAAATAATAATTACTCTATCATCCAAAGAATCTTATCGCTTGTAAATTCTATAAGCTCGATAGCCCAATGACCTCCAGCCTTCGTGAAGCAAGACCAATACGACAGCGCAGATAAAAACACAGTTTCCATGCTGAAAAAGTGCACTTCCTTCCCGATCACTGAATTTTCGAGACTCTTTTTCAGGTAAAAGTGTATTTTTTTCGTCATTTCAGCGTCTTTTTCCTTTGGCGCTTGGATCAATGCGGACACGATCAAATTGCTCATTGATGATATGACGTCCGAATCATCGCTCGTAATGTGGTGGTTCAGGAAGATACTATTGATCTCTTTATAATTTGAAATGCTGCTTGGACACTTCTTATTGAGCAGCTCTACAAGCTTCATCATTATCACTGTCACTAACGGCTCGACTTGCAAAGCCGAGTTAATAACGAAGTAAATCTAACCAAAATTATCATGAGAACATTAGTATAAGAAGTACTCGTTTACCATCATTGACAGCGCCTGAGACGTGGTCAAATACTCGCTCGTTCTCCAATGCTGTAGGCTCGTTTTGGGATAACCGTTGAATTGTTGAGATTGAATCATTGAGGATTCCTTTGAAATGCTTATCTCCTTTGATGGGCCAGAACTATTTTCATTCGCCTCGGAAATAAGGAATGAAAAAGCGTCTCCTACGCCTTGAACACCGTGATACACCTCGAACACAGGCAAGTTATAATTTACTACCTTCTTGATGTCCTTCTCAACCTCCTGATCCACTCCCCATGGATACACAAACGCCATTAAGGCCACCCCAACATCCACCTGCTGTTCCACCGATTTTTTCTTTTGCTTTTGCGAGGCGTCCTTCATAACGATATCATGAGACTCCTTCTCTGACATTTCGCTTTCGCTCTTCTTCCAAGAAGATCCCCTCGTTCTCCGCCTTTCGTCGTCCTCAGGCGAGTATTTCGGATCCATCATCATAATGTGATAGTTCTGATCCAGCGTCAGATTTAAGAACACCGTTCCGCATCTAGTATAACGCGTCGTAAATAGCGAATCATTGCAATAATGGAAGAGCCACACAAGATGCGGACTATCCATAGCTGCGAAGGTGAGTCGACTGAGATCTCCTAATCTCTCTCGAATCACCTCAAACTTCTTATGTCCTTCCCTTTCACCGACCTTCCCGAAGTAGTCAATTTTGTTCTTAATACCACGAGCATTGTACTCGAGGACTGTGTGAACCGGTGAGGAGTATAGCTTCGTACTGTTAGATTTATAATTTTGGTAGCTATTGATATCAACATGTGATTTTTTATACTCGTCCATGAGTTCATGTACGCCCAGCGCATATGAGAAATCCTTCTCTTTGATGGAGATGCTTCGTTCATACATCCCAGAATACGCTGAGAAGATGTTTATTACCCCGTTTGCATTTAAGATAAGCAGATAATCATACAAGGGATGGATGAAGAGACCCATCACTGAGCTGTCGTTGCAACGGCACTCGAATTCGACGGTGAGTTTGGCCGCGTCGAAGCAAATAACGCCGTTGTTCTTCAAAACGAGTCCCACTAACGAACTGTGTTGCTTGAGAGACTCTTTCAGGCTTGAGTCATCACCGTCGAGGCTGCTGGCGTCGACGTAATCAAGCACTTTGATCTTCAATATCTTCTTCAGAGGCGAAGAGAGCAGGATTTCGAACTTCTTCTTCTCAGTTACATCTACAGCCACCAGCGATGAGTTCGTTTTCTCTTCCTCAGGGTGAAGTTTGCGCCACTCTTTAGTATTGAGCGGGTAGACAGCTAATCTTCCGCCTTCTGAAGACACAAAAAGCATGTTTCTGCGGTTGAACAACACGTTTATTGGGTTAGGACCAAAGTTAATGACATAATAGTAGTAAATATTCTCAGTTTCACGGAACATCAGCTTGAAGAAAAGCACTCTGCCTTGATTGGTTCCAAACACATACATTGGCTCAACGCGATCATGGAACACAATTGTTGTTAGGGCTATCTCCTCGCCCTTCTGAAGGATGTTTGAAATGCCTTTCCCAAAGCAGCTTAAAAAGAACGGATGAAAGATATTTCCAAAAGGAGAAGTCTCCTCCGGCACCTCAGGCCGAAGGGCGTAGGTAATTTGGGGCTCAAGCTCCTCCTTTTTGCGTTTTCCGAGATCTTCCATGAGGAAAGATCTGTCTAGGATTGAAGAGCGTCTCCTCTTGAACTGGAGATAAGGGCTTATTTCATCAATGGCTAGATTTGTAACATAGAAAAAATTATTATAATTTCCTTCAAGAGTGGCTCTGAGTTCGTATAGTCTAAAAGTCTGGACCTCCGAATCGAAGTATAGTAGAGCTTTCGCGTTTTCTTCGAGGGCCAACAGGCTGTCTTGCTGTTTCTCATTAATGACGGGAAGGGCTTTCTTGCTGATTGTTGATTCTTGCATTGTGTTCTTGCTTATAATAGACTCCTTGCTCAATATCGAGCTCGACATTGATGGGGTATTTCTGATGATATAGATTGGTTGGAGCGTGATCTGAGCATGAGAAAGCTCTTTCTAATATATTCCGTAGAGATTAGTGAAAGACATAAGGTCAATGAATTACTAATTTCAGATAAGAATGGTCAGGCTTGTTCTTGTGGTATTCGCTGTCGATGTTGTGGGTGAGTATCGACCAGAATGAAAACACGTCTCGCATTCCAAGATGGTAGACGTTACCCGACTAAATAAGCGGTGTATTAGGTCATAAGTCACAGATAGAGATTATTTTACGATATCCTGTATTAACAGAGAGTCGAATTCATGCAACGAGGCTGATTGAATATCTTTAAACTCGCTTGCACCGTCAATAAAGATGCTGAGATATTTGAACTTCTGTTGAGTAAAATCCTCTATCTTCGTAAACTCTTCAAAATCGAAGACTACAATTTTGTAATTATATAGCAAGACGGAGATGTTGGTGTTCTTGAGGAGCATGAACTTCAAAATTTTTGATTTATCGCTCGGAAGTGTCTGCAAAAACTTCAGCTCATCTGGCAATCGCTTTGTGAGGACGAACTGTTCCTTAGCGTCTCTCGTTAAAGTGTTTGCCCGAGGCAGATCTGAAATTGAAGTATAATAGTCACAGATTTCTGGCTGATTGAATTGCGATACGTCCCACACACTCATTTGATTCAGGTCATCTAAAAAAAAAAAATCGATATTAATACACGCAAAGGACGCTTTATACCAAGAGCGTATAGCTCTTTGTCGTAGCGTGATTGAAATTGGATAAATGAGGTCGCTTTTGGGCTTGTGAGGTCTCTGACCACACGCATCTTCCAGATATCACAGATGTAGAGGTGATTTGTAGCCCCTTGACAAATGATTATTGAAATTCTTGAAAATGCTCTTGTAATTTTACCTTGACAGATGATGAATCGCTTTTGATGGCTAAAAAGCGGCTTGATCTCAGTTATCTCTGAATTATCAGGCAGAAGGGCGTGTGGTGACACAGAAATGCATCTGCCATCATCCAAGTCCCACATTCTCAGCCGGCCATCCGCATGAGCTGATACCAAGCATAATTTAGAACAAACCTATAAAAAATTTTGGCTTAGATCGTAACTGCAAGAATTACCAATATATCTGACTCAGGCGCTTCAATCATTGCGATCGCAGTAACCATACCGGCGTGTTGACTGAGGGAGGGTACCATTAGAACGATAGGATCGATGCAATCTTGGTTGATTTTCCAAAGAATCAATTCTCCTTTGGGAGACCCGGTTACAAACTTGGATTGGTCGAAGAAGGCTCTCAAGATGCTCACCGAGTGATTTTTAACGATGTCGCATTTTAGCAAAAATGGTAGAGCTACGTTGGACATGATTAATTGGAATTAGAATTTTTTATCTAAACTTCTTTAATTTTTACTCTTGAATTTAGTTCTGCAAAATTTGATAGAGTTAATGAGAGACTATGACACAAGGTTCTCTGATTTAGAAGAAGAATCTTTGAAATTCCGGAAACGCTAAGAAGGAAATCTTATAGTCCAGTAAGGGGTTTTTAGGTTTCTGATTAAAATTTTAAGGATGGATGGATTGAAAAAAATTTCTTACTCAATAAAACATTGCTTTCCTTTTTTTCTTAGGCGAGCTCGTTGGTTAATTAAAGAGAGAATGGAAATAGTTGGTGTCTGGTCACGTTGGATAGTTGAGCGGTGAGAGGTATGCGTTATGAAAAAAAGATACGTATTTTAATTACGTTGTTAACGCTGGTGCGAAAGTGCGAAAAAAAAATTATTTTAGAGCCAATTAATAAAATATTTGCAATCGATTATCTCCATATCTCTGTTCCGCGAGCTATTGAGCTTTCTGAACTTTCAAGAGGCTATAATAAAGTAGGTAGTTTGTACTTTGTGGTGGTTTGGGAAAATTTGCATGAATTTGGTAGGAGGCGAGTCCACTTCACTAGCTTCTATTTAGGAAAGTAAGGAAAGTTTATTGTTTGATAAATTGGAATGAGAGTTAATTCACTTTGGGTTCATTTGCAATATAACCAAAATCTTCATACACAATAGAACACTGGATAGTTAACTCACGTGTTAGTGCGCCAAACTACGAAGCAATCATCAAACACAAGAGCTGTGTGTGTGTATCTCAAAGAAATGTAATAAAAAATTCGGGAAAAAGCTTTTGATGCCATATATTTGTAATGAAACAACGCCACTAATGAAGAGACAGAACTTCTAAAGCTGCAAAATCTTTAATGAATTTAAAAAGCATCTCTTGACTGATTGAATGACTCACGTTTGTGGATCTGAGTTTCCATCATTTGAAGAACGTGTATGCCATTGCAGGGCATATTGTGTTATTAAAATGGTTGTTCGGAGAAAAAGTTTTAAGATCTTGATTAGGTCGAAAATCCTTAAAATCTTGAAAACGTTTTCAGTTTTAATTTAAGTTAAGATCGAATAAAGAACTTCAAAAATTAAAAAAAATGTAGAAAAAACCCATCAAACCCTCAATCTGACAAAACTTAAAAAACGGCTAAAGTGTTCCTGCTCTACTTTGAACTCAGTTTTGTAAGTCTCTTGATTTAAGCTATAAAACCTCTCTCACTCTTCTGGCTATTTTCTATTTACAGATAAAAGCTCTAATCAAATATATACATACATTGCTCGCGAATTGCTTAACCTAAGCAAAGAAAACTCAAATTTTCATCAAAATAATGACTCTGACATATGATTGAGCTAAATTTTTCAAATGATACTGTTCAATTTGATCAACTACTCAACTATTGACTCATCAAATATTTTGTCATACATATATCTCATACTAATGTGACATTTCTTTCTCTTTTTTTTTGCACTAAATTCTTTTGGCTCATTCACAATACCTGTTCTTTGTAGATAGGTTTCAGTACTCGCTAACTGAATTGCTCTGAGAAAAAATTAAACAAATTCCCATAATGTGAAAAAAAATGTATTTACTTGTTGATTCGCACTCTCGTTAGGCTTGGCACCGTTTTCTTGAGGAGCTCCTGTGTTTCCTGCGGTATTAGGCTCTGGAGGCTTGATATCCGAGAATCGGCTTGTGCCCGGCGGTCTCTTGACGTATGGATTATTGCCATTCATCGTTCCGTTCATCATGCCATGGCTTTGAGACTCAACCTGCTGATTGTAATAGCTATTACCGTGAGAATTGTAGATATCACGGTAGTAGCTGTTACCATTGTATTGATTGGCACTAGGCTGTGGCATAGCGCCTTGATTGGTCTCTCCGCCTTTGTCATCACCTTCCTTCTTATTCGGATCCATCGTCGGCACTGGTCCCGCCATACCGTTTGGATACTGTCCAGGCTGAGCGCCATAGGGGTTCATCTGAGGATACTGCCCCTGCTGCTGCATCATTTGCATCATCTGCATTTGGGCCATTAAGACATATTGCTGCTGAGGCGTTAATTGCTGTTGTCCTGGATACATCGGATTAAATTGGGTCATAGTGGCCAAATTCGTTGATGGGATAGAGGTCGTTGGCGCCGTGCTGTTGACAGTAGGAGGATTGGAAGATTGGAAATTTTGAGGGTATGGAGGGCGAGTGGGATGATGAGTACGTTGGATCGCTCCGCGGTGATGATGAGGTTCAATGTGCATGTGAGAGGGGTTTCTAGAAGGGCCGTCCTTTTCGTAATCACTGAAATCCTTCGCGTCCTTGTTTAGGTAGCTCTTATCATATCTCATCATTCTTTCTTTGAATCCTAACGAGAAAAACACATTAGTCTCGACCTCTCAGCAAGAGATTATTACTTCTATCGTTAACTAAGTTATATAGTTCGTCTGGCACTTTTTGGTGATTGTCAGTTAATACCTTGATGAGATCTTTCGCAAATCTGGCGTCTTCTTGAGTAAACAGAGTAAAAGAGGTTCCTGTCGCTCCAGCACGACCAGTACGTCCGACTCTGTGTACGTATTCTTCCATCTGGGTCGGGAAGTCGTAGTTAATGACAAAACGAATGTCTTTGACATCTAATCCTCTGGCGGCTAGATTCGTAGCAACGAGAATAGGCACTCTTTGATCTTTGAATAAGCCCATGATTTTATCTCGATCCTATACATGAGGTTTTAATGAATGAATAAGCAAAACTTAGTTACTTTTTGAGATTTGTCACCATGGATCGCAACAGACCGATACCCTTCGGTCTGCAATTGGCGTGACACCCAGTCTGAGGTTTTTTTGGTTTGGCAAAAAACGAGGATTTTACTTCCGTCGTATATTCCTCTAATCAACCTCAACAATCTAGAAACAGAAGCATTAGAGCTCACATATTAGTTAATTCTTTTACTTCTCGAATTTTTCCTTCGGTTGCACGACTTTCACAAGCTGGGTGACGGATTTATTGACCGCGAGATCATCGTTTCCGACGACGATATGAATTGGCTTTTCTCTGAGTGATGAGTGAATATTTTAATAAAAACTTAATTTCATTAGGCAATTCTTACGTGCAAAGGTCTTCAGCCAACTTCCTAACCTCTTTGGGCCACGTGGCCGACCACATCAGCGTTTGGCGGTCTTTTCGAATATGCTGCACAATTTTTTCAATCTGAGGAATGAAACCCATGTCCAGCATTCTGTCAGCCTCATCAATAACCAAATAGGACACTCTTTTGAGATTAGTATCCCCGGAATCGAGGAAATCAATCAAACGGCCTGGAGTCGCGATGACGAGCTCACATCCGCTACGAAGGTCTTTTTTCTGAGGGTATTTCTCAGCACCTCCATAAATACATGTCGCTTGCAATCGTGAGGCTTGTCCAAAGGGTTTAAACTCTTCATATATCTGCATAGCTAACTCTCGAGTCGGTGCCAGCACTAACGCAATTGGACCATCTCCTCTCTGCAAAATGAAGTAGTTAAGTAATCAGAACTTATTATCATAGTTACTCTAAGCGGTTCTTGTGCTTTCATGTGCACTATTCCCGGGAGGAGGAAACCAATTGTTTTTCCTGATCCCGTCTGCGCGATTCCAATAAGATCATGACCTTTCAACACGATCGGCCAGCCTTGGGCTTGAATAGCCGTTGGCTTTTGGTACCCCTTTGACTTAATCACGTCGAGGATGTATGACGGGAACGACGACTCCTCAAAGGTCGTAATCGGATTTGGAGCGTAATCAGACTTTATTGTGATTCTGGCATTCTCTCTGAAGGCTCTGATGTCTTCAGAACTCCTCTTCTTCACATTCTCACTTTCCTGAATGTCAGGCAGAGCAATTAAAGCGTCAGCATAGGAGAGGTGTTGTTAACCTTATAGAAATTTTTCTCAATGCCCACGAGCTTTTCCTTCGAATCAGGGACTAGACTCGTGAAGCCAGTAAACTGGTAGTTTGAATCTTGCTTAAAGAGATTGCTAGATCCTCTGTCACTCTTGTAGTCATCTCTGCGGTCGTCCCTTCTATCGTCCTTGCGATCGTATTTCCGATCGTCTCTGTCTCTGTCTCTGCGATCATCTCTTCTGTCATCTCTGTCTCTATCTCTGCGATCGTCCTTTCTGTCATCTCTGCGATCACGATGCCGATCATCTCTTCGGTCCCGACGATCGTCTTTACGGTCATGCTTTCGGTCATACTCTAAGAATTGGAAAAACGAAATGCACAAGTATACTTGAGTCGCGGCGCTCCTCTCGATCATAGCCCTTTCTGTCGTACGATCGGTCTCGATGTTTACGGCTAATGTTAATAAGTTGTTAAGTGATGTACCAGGAGTCAAGTTTTACTCATAGCTTCTGCTACGCGATCTATCTGAGCTGCGCTTCTTTTCTTCCATTTTTTTCCAACCAAAAATATTTAAAATTCTATATATAACTTAGGTGTTATCTAAAATTGACTGCTATTTAAGAATTGTCATTACAACTCAAAAAAACTATCATTTTCCAGCGTTATTTAAATTTTGGGCCGACTTGAGTCGTTAGTGAACGATTGGACAGTCAGTGACAGAAGATCGGCGCCAGCATGATGAAATCTTAATCGTTAGCACGTATAGTTGAGTATCATGTCGTTGTAATAGGTGGAAAGGCGAAATCACACCACTTTCTGTCCTGATATTCTGATGAGAATTACCCTCGAGGAATGGAAGACGAAAATCTTATAATTTTATTAGGAGACCCGTTCCTGAGGGTCATAGTTGGTGTTGTGAGCTAGAGTCTAAGTTGAGAAATGCGATTGGATAGGGGATTATATCAGAACACAATATGATTTTTCTTTTTGGATTGGAAGCTTGTAATGGCTTTTTTTTTGTGTTGTTGCTCGATTGGTAATGATAGGCTAAACAATAGTCGCTAAGACGCTAATTCTAAGCAACTCCTCTAGTGACAATTCTTAGAGATTTGGTCAGTCGACTAATAACGAATTAAACTATTTTAAAAGAAATTGCCGCTGCAATGAATCTCAATGAAATAGAAAATTACTGTTCCTGAGGATCCTGTTAACACTCTAAATTGTCATTATCTTCTCATGAGATAAATTCGTTGAATTTACAAGCAGAGCTCTCGTGCATCACTATTACAATCGCCTATTGCTCGCAAAATGCCAATACCACAAGCATTAGGACGTCCGAGGACTATAGGGAACTTACAATTAGCAATGCTTCAGATGGGCTTTTCTTAACACCTTTTGAAATTTGTTCCACTTATCTATCCACCACTTTATGAATTTTGTGACCTTCCCTCGAGCATTTTCAAAGAAAATAAATCTTCATGCTGGTTAAACCATTTGCCTCCAACATAATGCCTAATGAGAATTTTCATGACATTTTAACGAATTCTGATATGAGCAATCAGAGGTTTTCTATTATCTCGATATTACTTGGGAATCGTTGCAAAGAGTGTCCAAATTATATCCTCTTAACTATTCAAAATTTAAAAAACAATTTGCCTCCGAGAAAAATATCCCAACCTCAGCAATGGAAAGCAAGATAATAGTCGTGAAAAACCTGGCATCCGGTTTAAACACCTCCCATTTAAGACAATTATTCGGCATGTACGGAGAATGCGAGATGGAATACAATGGAGAAAGCGCTTTTGTTCAATACCGATCGGAGGCTGAAGCTGCAGGAGCCTTGCAGACCTTACACAACACCAAGCTCATTGGGTTGAATCCTTACCCTGTCAGCATTCAATTTTACCCTGGAGTCACGAAGACGGAAGTCTTCCCCGGCTTGCAGAAGAGCAGATCAGTTCTTAATCAAAAGGAATCGCAAGAGAGCCTTCAAAACAGATCCCAAAGTCAAGGCAAAGTAAATAATAGAATGAGATCTCTGAATTTCTTAACTCATGTTCATCAGAAAATGCAAATTGAAAAAGAACAGAAGTATCCTCAAACTATGATGAACCAAAATATGAACACCATGAATATGAAGCCCCCAAAAGCTATGATCCAGAATCAGATTCCTCAACAAGATATCGAAGTAAACGGCTTTTTTAAAAGGCTTTCATGCTAATATCTCTTATCCTCAAGAATTACTCGCGAGGCAACATGGGAGGCTCTGATATGATGAAAATGCAAATGGAAAATATGAAATCCGCTCAAGAGCTTTACGACCAAAAGTAAAAATGCTTTACCTTGGAGATGAGTGCTGATAGCCGATAGATTCAAGACCATGGCTACCGAATACATGAGATCTCAGCCCCATAAAAGTAAGAAGTATGCAGCGTTGACCAAGGCTTATTTCGAGTAATTTCTATCCAATTGAATCCTCTAATTACTCTCTTACAGTAAGGAATTTTCGAAGAAATCGGTACCTGCTAAAATATACTCAAGTTACGAGTAAAAACTTCCAACAAAATTTTTTTATCAATAACTCGGAATCATTTGTTCATTTAGAGAATTTTATATCGATACCAAGAGCATGCCAAAGCAACTGAACGAGCGGTCATTCCAAATGTCAAGTAATTTCTTTGTTAATGCCTCAGGAGTTGAAATTGAAACAGGAGAAAGGGAGATGAAACCAATGATTGATCCAACAACATTGAGCTACTCCGAGCTTCAATCAGAGCTCAGAAAAAGAAATATCACAGACGTCAAAGGTATTTACCGCCAATTACTAAGAGGAAACCTGATCTAACCAATATAGGTTCTAAACAAACGCTGATGTACGCTCTTCAAAGAGCACTCAATGAATATTAGCTCGTTTCTTGATAATACATATATCATTTCTTACACTGATACTAATGCGTGTTTGAGTAACTTTTACAAGATAATGATATGATTCGAGTGAGTTTGGAGTTAATAAGTAAAGTTTTGTTCTCAGAAATATATTATTTCGTGTCTTATACACCTTCCAGGAAAAATGTAGTTGTATTGGATCTAGATAGTTTGTTAATATTGAGGCAATATAACAAGTAAATGCTCCTTTACTCTCTCAGTGGTAGCATCGAAAATCTGAAACATTCACTAAGGATCTAAAAAACAGAATATAAATTTAATCATTTGTTAGAAATTGGCCCTCTAGCCACTAAATTCTTTTTGCTCCTACAGCTTATTGCAATAAAATCTGCTTCAGCGCATCCATTTCCTTATTAACTGCCTCCGATTGCTTTCGAATACCTTCTTGATCCAGATTTTCCTCAGATTGCAGCTTCTCTATCAGGCTCCGAACTACCGTCGTAAATTTCGTATGCTGCAATAATAATGTCTCCAAATCTATTTTTCTTGTATCTAACAAATAAAGCTTACTGGTTCCTTCATTCTTCAGTTCCTCCACATACCCAATAGAATTTTCCAATTGCTTAGACAACTCTCCATACGCGGCCTTTGTCTGAGTTTGATTCGCATTCACAATAACTATGTCTAAATTCTTCGCTATCTCACCAAAACTCAAAACCTGAGCCTGGAACCCTTCTCTCTCCTCGCTTAAACGGCAGAACCTCTCAATTAAACCTTTCATGCTGTCATAATTCATCGACAACTCAATCGAACTTCCCGCTTTTTGGTTCGGGATATCAGTATCTAAATACCCCTTGAGCTTACTCCTTAGCGTTGCGCTGTTCTCATTGATGATATCATAACACGACTTGAAGATTTCCAAGAACAAGGTGCTTTGAGCCACATGCGCTTCCAAGTTCGGTCTCAATAGCCTTCTCTTCCAGTCTTGAATCGCGTTTTCAAGGTAATCAATGCACTCTTTTAGCTTACTTAGGATAGTAAAGTCTTCGATAGTGGAGTTGCTGATATCCTGAACAAGCTTTTGATTGAGCTGCAGTATTTCGGTTATGAGGTCCTGCTCAGAGCTTTTGGGGTTGCTAGGCCTTCTTTTCAGTTTATCCATTTGACTTTGCAGCTGTCGTCTCGCCTCATCCGCTTTTTCTGACGCTTCTTTCAATCGCACCGCATCGCTCATTAAACCTGAAAGAACTCTCTCGTCGCGCTCGCGTTTTATTAGTCCTTCAACTTTTTCGAGATCATGCTTCAGATCGTTTTCTATTGCAACCACCTTCTTTTGCATATCCTCCAGCTTATCCAAGTCGACGCTATCCTTAACTTCAGAGTAAAGCTTATAGATTAAGTCGAACTCAGCAATCCTTTTCGTTAAATCTGGTCTATCTGGCTGCGTCGTTATTGGTTCTTTGTCATCCTGCATTGTTTTCAGCTTCACCAGGTCACCTGTGTGCTGTGAGCATAGCGTGGCTAGTAGTTCGAGTTTTTGATTAAACACCGGGAACACCTTCCCAAGGATGCTTCTGAACTGAGGGTGGTTGATCTTCTCGAGCTTATGGAGGATGTTTTTGAACTCCGCCTGCAGCATATTGAAATCGACCCCAAGTTTTGTGATAAGTTTCATTTCCTGAGGATTGGGCTCTTTGCCGCTCTTTAACAGTTTATTGCAAATCTCCTCCTTGGCTTTAGCAGTGCTTTGGTAGTTCAAATCCCGTGATAAAGCAAAGGAATTAAGGATAGCCGCTTCTTCTTTCTCGATACTCTTGACCATCATCAATATGTTCTTGTTAGTGTCCAACTGATCTTCCAATTCGCGGATTTTAACGTCAAGTTGGTCACGAATTTTGAATTTTTGCTTTTGGAAATACAGCCCTTTGTCATTGAGAGGGTCAATCAGTATTTTTATCATCACTTTCACCTTATGGATCTTCACGCGTTCCACCTCGCTCTGCTGGAGCAAGAAACTAACCAAGTTATCAAACCCTTTCTTTTTGATGAGTTTTGGGCATTGTTTAAACTGCTCGTGGTCACCAACCTCAAACAGCTCTTTCATTCGGTTGACAATCCCTCGGATCTCAGCTTCACAAGCATTCAATGGCTCTTCCAATGAAGCTGCTTGGATAAGTTGGAGCTTTCCGTCGTGGATTTTCTCGACGGAGGTTTGGAAGAGATATGCCTCTTCCTCAATTATCGCGGCCTCTTTTTCATACACATCAGACAGAACGTTATAAATCAGCTCAATTTCCTTCTGATTTTCATTATAATGTGGCTCATACTGCTTCATCCGCTGGAGCAAATCTATCGCAGCATCCTTTGTCTTTTGCGCGAAAGGCTCGTTCTTCGCTTGCAGCTTGAAGTTGTCCATGAATTTGTTCATCGCAGTTAAATCCTTGCCGATAATACCCAAAAGATGGTCGTTTCTGCTCTCAATGCTCTGAACCAACGAATGCCCTTTATTTTGGTTTTGATAGGGGAAAGTGTCTCGGAACATTTTGAAAATTTGCGTCGCGTCCTTCGCTTTCACTTTATACATGTGACAGAGCTTGACAAGCTCATCGATCTCAGCGAATATCTTATCCTTGATGTCCTTAAAATTCGTCAGTCCGAGGTTGTCTCTAACGTTCTCCAACAAAGATCGAATGCGGTCTTTCAGCTGGGAAGTCTCTCTTTTAAAATCACGTGTGATGGTCTCGCATTTCTTAAGTAAGCTGAGCTGTTTCTCCATTTCTTCGACCAGCAGGTCAGATTTCTTCTCTAACCCCTCATAGAAATCAAGCGGTCTCTTATGAATATCGTTGCTGTCAACGTCAACCAGTCCGAATCTAGGAACCTTAATGGTGGTAGGTTTTATATAGTCCTCAGGAACCAAGATCTCTGGAAGCCCGATGACCGAGTGAAGTGGGTTCTTTGCCTCGTTATACTTTTGTCCGCGTTTCGGTATGATCTCTTTATACTCTCCTTCATTTGAAAGGGCATCGAGCAGCTCACCATCTGGCTGGCCTTGGCTTCTTTGATCGAAACCTACTTGCTTCTTCGTGTCTCGCTGAGGATCATTGGGGTCGAATAGCTGATTATTGAATACAGGCTGCTGATATGTGTCTCGTACCTCGCCTTCATCGAGATTGGATCTTGACTGATAACGCGAACCATCATAATCACTTCTTCTTTGAGTACCGCCGCGATTTGGGTTGGTTTGTACACTTGCCTTAACGGAAAGATTGGTATTCTGTTGTTTCTCGCCCTCAGTGGCTCTGCCGAAAAACGAAAACATTTGAGGATCCTGCCAATAGAGTTAATTTAGAAAGTTTTCCTTTTTATAAACTGAAGATTTTGGGAGTTAATTTGGTAGTTAGCGATTTGTCTTTGAGATTAACGCAATTAGCAAACTCATATAAGAGGATATTTAGCTTTTGATTTGTTTTTACCTGTATGACTACTCCTATATGGATGCCTGCTTTCAACCCTGTTTTGAATGTCATTATTCCTTGTTAAATTGAAGCTGTGAATATTTCTTGGATTTAGTCTATCTTAATGACGAATTACACTAATTTCACAAAATTTGATGATCTGAAAACGAAAATTTGTTCAATAAAGGATCGAGGAATGGTGTTTTATTATTTCTCTAAAAGTAAACAAACAAGGGGTTTATAGCTGTTCATTAGCAAAGTTAAAATCCTTTCCATAACATCAGAATCCACGTAAATATTGTTTGGATAATCAGAAGTAAGAATAGCGGGGTTGGGAGGTTGTAGAAAGCGGGATGAGGACGCTTTGTATTTAGCATACAAGACTTCACTTCGAAAAAAGGGATTCAATTTAAGTCTTTTTTGTTGTTCACAGAATAAGAGCGCAGCCAATGTTAACTTTTTTTCAGCACCTTTCCATCTTATGGGATGCTATTCTCCTTGAATTAATCACATCATCTCAGAGGCTCCTCCTCCTTCTCATAAATTGCTTCCACTTACGAATTCTCATATCTTTTCAGCATCATCAGATTTTGAAATCCTATTATATAATTCATAGGAGCTTGGTTCATTACCCGTTCTTTTTAAAGAAATAACGGCACTTTTACACGCAATACAAAATCTAGTTACCATTTGCTGTTTTTTTATACAATCGTAAAGCTAATAATCCAAAATAAAAATTTTCCGATTTCGCGATGATCAATAACACTACTCCAAGTAACCAAATTCTCCCTTACCACCTCATACATTTGCAATAGAAAAAGGAACTAACAGTAAATACGTCTTGAACAAAGTCTTTCAAGTGACTGATAAAGACACGCTCATCTTGCCCAAAAAAAGCACAATTGATTTCTATCAAGTCAATAAGTACCTCTGCGCTCTCATGAACAATAAAGGAGGCCTCCTCATCATTGGATGCGACAAAAACAATATCGTTAGAGGCGAGAAGATGCCTCGTGAGGCAATGGATTACTTCCAGCGAAATATCGACGAAAACTTAAAGCGCTTCAGCCCTTCGGTCAAGGGACATGAGTATTCGATAAAATTTGTGCCTTTGGAGTTTGCGGAGGATAAAAAAGTTGCAACAGAGGATGATTATATAGTAGAAATCTCTGTCAACGTGAGCAATTACGATACATTATACTTTACGAATTATGACGAATGCTGGATAAAGAATCCGAACGGAGCGATCGAGCAAGTGCCTGTCACACAAATAAGGTAGCAGTATTTTTGCTGGTATAATAGACTGATATTGGGCAATGGATAGTTCGTATTGGGAAAAGCATTTGAATAAGGAGTTTGAGCAAAAGCGGAATAGTCTCTTGGAAAAGGTGAATTTTGTAATGAGGAGGCGGACTAATAATTGTTGTTAGATTAAAAACTTTGGGGGCGAGGGGTTGGAGAAGCTCTCGAGCGAGGAGTTGGCAGAATTAAAAGAAACGATTTTGAAAACGCTGGGAAAATTGAAGAACAGAAAGAATGAGCTTCTGAAGAATGAGACAATTCCAATAAACTAGACCATTTAGAGCTGAATTGAATATTATGTAGTAATTAATTATTCAGGTTAGCTGTTATGAGAGTTTTGATGTTTGATATCTAGAACCTTTTAACTCTCAAGCCAATGCTATCAGTTGGTTGCGAAGCAAATCATTAGTAGTCTTACCAGCAACTAGCATTCATTGAATTTCGATATCTTCTTTCTCCTCTATTTGTTAGCATTACCTTACTGATTGAGGTCATGGAGGTTTTTTTACAATGGACTCAAAGAAGAAATAAATTAGTGCAAATGTGTATTCGAATTACTAAACAGCTCTAACATGGCTTAAGCTAATAGCTAAATCTACCTGTTCACTCTCTAGTTTTGTCAGATTAATAATAAAAAGAAATGCTTTTAGTTAGGGTGAAATTGCTCTGAAGCCGTGAAATTTAATCAAATAAATTCTTCTTCTTTTCCTCTCACTAATATATATTATCAGCTTGGAGCATGCAGATATAAAATTCCATTCCAGCAAGCTCAATTACAGTTAGAGAAGAAATAATTAGGTCTTAATAATGTTGTCTGGATCAGACTGATCGTTCTTTTGGAAGTATCTGCGGGCATAATCGATATTCAATTCAATTGCGGCCGTTTCTATTCATCAGAGTTTGAGAAAGTTCATTTCACAGAAAATGTTACGGATTTTAGGGTCAGAGGTGACAACCATGATGTAGGTATTGTTAGTAAACTCTTCGATAAATCCAGTGAAGTTGGAATTCTTAATCAACATTGATTGGATGCTCGTGCCAATTTTGCTAAAATTATCAGTTAACCCTCTGTGTGTACCGGAGAAAGAATTACTTGCAACTAAGTTTAAATTGCTTAACAATCGTTGAGAGTCTTTCGTATTTCACGATATCCTTATTCACGAGATTTTCGTGATAGGCAATGATCAAGAAAGTCGATTTTTCAAACAACACGACCTAAGAAGCGTCTTGAAACAGATTTTTTCATGCTTTATTTACCTCATCACAGTCGGAAACGGTGCTGAACTGCTTGAGAGTATCTTTAATAAAGGCCATGTTTGGAATCATCAATTGGACGATTTGAGACCAAGCCTTGTAAAGCGTATCATCCCAGATAGAAGTACCGAAGCACTCCTTAATTGTCATTCCTATTGTGTTATCCACAATTTCCTTCTTCTTTTTCTCAAAGACCTACGCAAGTTTCAGTAAATCAGTCTTCCTCATCATTCTTTCTGTTTTTTATATACCTTAGCCTTCTCAGTGTCAGCAATTTTGTCCATTTTATGAATCAGGACAAAAATATTCGCATTTTTAGAGTAATTAACCAAGTTCTGAACGCAGTTTCTATAGTCAGCCATATCATCCTGAGTGAATGTAAATTTTTTCCTAAACGCTCGAGGGAATTACCTCCAATTGTTCACTTTCGACGTCAAATACGTAGATCAAGACTTCGACGTTCTTGAATATGGTGTCCTTTTGGCTGCTCATAAAGTGTTTCATCAAACGATCTTGCCTGGAGGAGGAGAACAATTAAAAAGAGAAGCTCTTCTTCGTTACCCTGGACAATCCCAAAGATTCAAGGTTAAACTGCCCATGAATCTGAACTTTGACTCGGAGACACCGACTGTAAATCCGATGTTCATCGTTTCCTTGGCTAAAGCACAATAATAAGCTCATTGAAGGAGGATTCGGATGTGAACCAGCATAGTTTGCGAAAATAATCGAGTGCATAGAGGTCTTTCCTGCACCGCTTCTGCCCATGAGAAGCAACTAGATAGAGCAAATAGTACTTTGCTGGTTTTTGAAAATTTGGTTACTTTTTTCATTTTAGAATCGGATTGCATCTTGTTTATTTCTTCCTTAGTCCTTTGTCAAGTGGATAAATATAATTAAATACGATACCAGTTTTAGCAATTATACAGGGGAGAGAGCAAATCAAAATACAGAATACACTTGTTTTACTGATGAATTACAAAAGGTATTGAAGGATGAGGGCTGTGTCAATTTGCCTCGGGAATCCCAGAAAGTGTTATATTTGTTAACGGAAAATCAATTCTAGACCTCTATTAATCAGTCATCATCTAACAAATTGAAACAATAGTAGTTTCTTCTTTTTGGTAACAGTTCAACATTGAAGATTCTTCTCATTGATTTTTTTTTTCACTCAAAACGCAGCTTACATTGGCTTAGACATCTTTTTTTGAAAAATAGATGAATGAGTCCAAATGAGTATTAGAGGGTTTAAAACTAGATCCTATGTAGGCTAGTTCAACATAATTTTTTCACGGCAAACCGGAGTCTACCGGGAGATTGGATTTCTAATAATTAACTATTTATATTGGCAAAGATGAGACCATGTATTATGTCGGAAACGGATGATAATATCAGCCAATGATACAAATATCAAATCACAAGCATAAGATATATAGAGAAGGACAGAGATACTGATATCTTTAAAGGCGACGCTGATTTAATTGATAATTATCAT
>ENA-UOTZ01001248-UOTZ01001248.1-compost-metagenome-genome-assembly--contig:-NODE-1248-length-18270-cov-4.750069_pt1 | contig 18270 bp, 3 predicted proteins | sample MGYA00238144_ERZ746983 | MGnify/ENA primary metagenome ERZ746983 (study PRJEB28759, sample SAMN06268863) | compost metagenome | isolation source: single cell | place: USA: California, Emeryville, Joint...
CCTATCAAGTTAAGAAAACATATTTTGAAAATTAAATTCCTTCTATAGCTCTCATTAGAAATTGTAATTTATAATGAAAAAATAAATACTGAATTCAAACTTTGTGATAGAAGCAATATCTGCTTGGAAAGGAAATATCAGGAAGCCTAGCCCTTATCATTTTTTGGCTCACAAACAAGTGCTGATAGTCTGCTTTTTGTGTAATATCAACTTTTAATGATCTGGATCAATTTAGTTTCCAGTGCTTTCCGCTACGCTTCCGAATCCATGAAACATCAACCCCCTTTCCGCTCATCTTTTATTGATGTAAAGTGTGTTATAGCTTTGCTAGCAAATTATCAGAAATTGCATTCGATTTTTGAGTAAAGTGTTTTTTGTGTACCATGGCTTATTTGTTTTAGTCCATAAACTAAAGGGAACAATTTTGGGTATATATATGAAATGCTTGACGAATTACTTTTTGAGTGGTAAATGAGGTTTTAAGTTCTGATAATTTGTTCTTTGTTGAATGATTAAGGTATTATTTCCTTTGTAAACTATGTAAATGGTAAAGTGCAGCGACAAGTACTTGAAACTTGCACGAAAGCACTTCATCATGATATTTCAAAATCCGTTTAAATCAGTTTCTTTGATAGAATTTCATTTGGTATCGATATCAGTACATCAATAAGTAATTGAATTCAAATTAAATGAGGATAGTAAAACTCTACTCTACTGTTAAAACTAAGCCTTTTAGGTGTAGGTAGAAATCAAATTACAGGAATATCAGCAATTTGAACATGAACAATGATAAATAAACTTCAATTCAAATTAACAACATCAAAATATTACGTACGCTCATAGCATTCAAGAGTATTTTCTTAGATCTCCTAACAATTAGTATCTTTTACTTCTATTCTTGATGAAATACTCAATAGTACCAATGGGTTCTCTTCATATTTCAACTCTCTAGATAATCCGTGTCAAAAAATCATGTAGATCTGGGTTAAAATTATGAATTAAAGCCTGATATTGCTCTGGCGTTCAAGACTAGCTAAAGCTCCTAATTGTTCTAATTGACCTTGCAAATTGCATTCGTTAAAATACTATAATGTCCTGTCTCAATCCATTGGAGAACTCTGAAGCTATTTACGCGGATTGTGAATAGCTCAATTTTGCTACTTTATTTTTGCTTGACTGACTAGTAAACTCTACTTAATTACTACCTATAGTACGCAAGGTTTAGCTCAGTAAATTGCCTTTTTGCTGTTTAGTTGCATCTAATAATTACTACAACATTAATAAATTACTACTACACCTTGTTAATCATGTGCTAACATTCTAGAGCAGCTATATTATTTGTTTGGATACAGAATAACACTCTCACTTCGGAAAGCTAAGCCGTTCAAAATTCATAATAAATATAATAGCATTCACTCAAATCATGAGTCATCTAAGCTGCAGTGAATGGACTGTACACTAAATATATATATGAATATAGTAGGCGCTGTCTCTCTGACTTGGTGATGAGGTTCTCTCAATTATGAAGATGGAATACAATAGGATTTTCGAATGCTTGTAAGTCCAACCATATAAATTGAAAAATTAAGGGCTCAACATATGGTCTCCCAATGAGCATTGCTGCTATTCTTGAGTCCGTTATTTGCGATTATACGATCCTTTAAAACCAAATAAAAGTAAAATGATGGGTATTATTATACGTTATCTACTAACTCTAATTTTCTTAATTGGTAAAGAATCCTTGGAAATTTGAATAAATTGTTCAGAGACCACAGACATCTGCATAGACAAGGTTTTGTTGCTTCTCGTTTTTCTTTCTTCTTCCATAATGAATCACAAAACCAAAAGAGTAAAGAAAAAATCAATAGCAAGCAAACGATTCTTCTCTCAATTTGTTACACTTCATTTTTTGACTCATCTCTCTCTCAACCCTCGCACCGTCAGCTAAATTTAATGATTCTTTTTTTTTTATACTTTAATCGACCTACCCTCGATAATTGAAAGCCTTTTCATAGATTCGAGCTTAGAAACACTTCGCAAGCGTTTTGATTTTTCTAGATGACTATCAGTTTGACCAAATCAAACCTCATGACAGTGACCTTCTTGAATCTGATGAGTTTGGATGAGAGACAGTTAGCTTTCTTGAACTCAAAGTTTTGACCAATTAGAGCTGAGATACCTTGAAACTGATCTAGTTGATTGAGATAATCTACAGTGCCATAGTCGCCTAAAGTTGATCTTATGAACAAGGCTTCAGAATTTCAGAAGAGAAGTGACCTCGGCCGCATAATGTGCACCCAATTGAATTAATTTACCTCTGCTTTGTTATTAGAATTTAATTCTGAGCAATGTATTGCATTGTGAAACTCACAAAATATGGAAACACACAAATTCCTCTTATGGACTATAAATTAAATACACTCAAGAGTCCAAAATTTCGGTTAAAGGAAGTGCGAAGCTCATTGCTTCGAAAAGTTATTAGAGCCTATTCATCGAAAATTCCGAGTCTCAAAGTTAACCTCCATTGATTCTAAGGAAACTTGTTCGATTTCGATTTAATTTTGAAAGAGCAATGCTAATTAAAAAAATATCTGACAATGTCCCTAATGAAGTAAGTATAAAAATTCTATCTTCTAAAACCTTGCAACGAAGATGAACTTGATATCCCAGACTGGTAATAGGCCTTCTCGTGAGCTTCTTTAGCGAAATGCCAAGCAATAAAAAAGAATTCATAAGTTTGGCATTGCAACCTCTCGAGTCGTCTGTTACAACGACTGAAACTCTTATCTTTGCCGAATGAGAGTTACATCTTCTTTGTAAATGCAGTTTCCGATCAAGGTATGATAGTTGCTTAATAACTTCTGATGCCAATCATTTTTATTCCTTTCTAAAGGAAACATCCAACATTATTTGACAAAAAATTTAGAAAATCTTAAAAAGCATTTTGAAACACATCTTTTGACATTATACAATTGCCGCTTTGGATACAGGATGATCTTCAATACTTCAAACTTTGATCATCAATAAATTCCGCAGACAATTGGATGTCGAATAAGAGAATAATCGATAATTTCTCTCAGGTTCGAAAATAACTCCGGAAATTACGGTTCTGAGCTTTCTCTAATTAGCAAACAGCTGTGTTCAAGGTTTCCAATTATAGTTCAGCCCAAAAAAAGAAACCAACATTAAAGTTCAATGCAGCTCTCCTCTTCTTCAGGTCCTCTCTTAAACGAGCTATCAGCAAACTTTCCTCTTAGTAATTATTCAACTAGTCACCTTTAGATGTTAGTTTCAAATTCCTAGTAATGCAAAAAAATCTAATTTATCAATTATATTCATGTGATGTGAACAATGAGCTAAAGTTGAGCCACAAACCGCCATCCTGCTTCTAGAATAAGTGCTCTTTACATGTATAGAATGAGTATCTCCATGAAGCGCACATCTAAGATCAATTTTCAAAGTCTCAACTCAATGATTCTGCGAATCCTGTTAAAATAATCATGCAGTTGTATTTTTGAGATTCTGATAAGAAAGGTTTTTACTTCTTTTAATTTAATTAATAATGTGCGACTCAGGCATGATGACTCATATGAGTCTTAATAAACTCGAGAAATTCAAATAGATTCGTGATTCGGATCCTCATATTTAATTATATTACGTCAATGATGTATCTCATTCAAACTGCAAATTTTGGTTTCTTGAATTCCTCTTTGGAACTTCCCATTCACGGTAATATCTCAAAGAGATCAGGATGAAAAATAAATAGTCCAGATTGAGTAAGGGACACAGATAGCTCGTTAAACCTTCAATAATAGAAACGATTTAACATTTACTTGAGTCTGAAATTCGTATAGTGACCTTATTTAGAATTTATTTGTTACTTCTTGAATTTAAATAATATATAGTTTCCGATCAGTGAGTTAGGGTCTATATTATTAACAAGGAAATTTTATATTAAAAACTTCGTTAAATAAAATTACTTTACTTCCTTCGAATTAATGCTCAAACTCCAACTGACTTTTTGGCTTTGCTGCTCTTTGATCCTCCTCAGAGGGCAGCCTTGCGGACTAAACTGCATGAGTTGTGATAAGCACGCTTGCCTTGAGTGCCAAGCTGGATATTATCTCCGAGGCGGTGAGTGTTATGGTAAAAACAACTCCAAAGTATTCCTCTCTTACTTGATTTCATAGCATGTGATCCAGGTTGCAAGGCTTGCTCGGGACCTCTCAAAGAAGACTGCACAGAGCAGCATTTCCCAAGACAGTTGATTCCAGGTGAAGACTGCCAACTTAGAGCAATGTTATTGACAATGTCTCTTTAACCAAAGACAGTTGTGCAGTTGGTTGCACAGGATGCACAGGGTTTCTTCCAGGAGAGTGTACAAGTTGCAATTTCGCACATGTTTTGATAGACGGCTTTTGTAATCCCTTCCGAATCAATATCATCTGATGACTTTTTCTCTTTGTTTCCAAATAGGTTGCAATCCGACTTGCGCAACGTGCTCCCAATCCGGAATCAATAAATGTACAAGTTGTCACGCTCCAAGTGTTTTAGTTGATGGATATTGTAAAAAATTTCGGCATCACCTGAATTTAAAGTCTCTATTCCGTAACCAGGTTGTGACCCATCCTGTTCGACTTGCTTGGGAGCTGATGTTGATAACTGCTTGTCTTGTCACGTTCCGAACATTCTGGTGGGTGGTCGCTGTATCATTTATCGATTTATTCTTTATTAAGCGAATTTTTGGCTTTTCTTAACCAGGTTGTGATCCTTCATGTCCAGGAGCTTGTTACGGAACCGCCAACGGCGAATGTATCAATTACCCTATTTTAAAATTCTAATTCCTTATGTTGGATGGCAATGACTAGGCTGTCATTCATCTTGCGGAAGTTGTAGTGGTCCACTTATTAGCGACTGTAAAAGCTGCAATCTCCCACAAATTGAAGTTAATGGTTACTGTAACCTACAAATTTATCAGAATTGGAGAGGATAACGCTACATTTAACATACATTAGGTTGTGATCCTTCTTGTGCAACTTGCTCAGGACCTGGTGAAAATGAATGCTTAACTTGCGATGCCACAAGTTTTATATATAGTGGCTACTGTATTATAATCTGGACAGCTTCAATAAATAATTGTTGAATTGGATTTATTAGGCTGTGATAATTCTTGTGCCACATGCGCAGCGAAAGGCCCGAGTAAGTGCTTGAGTTGTAATTCACCAAGGCAATTGATAGATGGCTACTGTAATATTTCAAAATAAATCTAATTTTACAATTAAAAATCTTAAATTTAGGCTGTGACTCAAGTTGCGCCTCATGCTCAGGACCAAACCAAAATCAATGCACAACCTGCAATTCACCAAATTATTTGGTCAATGGTTACTGTAAGCACATTCCAAAAACAGCAATAGTTCTAATGAAACTGGATACCATTTACTAGGTTGTGATCCGAGTTGTCAAACATGTAACGGATCTTCAATTAATCAATGCACGGCATGCGCCCCACCAAAGATTCTGAACAATGGATACTGTAATGCATTTTAAAATGGATAGATATTAATTTGTAATAAATATAGGTTGTGATCCTTCCTGTGAGACATGCGCTGGACCGGAAATTTATAAATGCTTGACATGTTCTGCTCCAAAACACTTTTTTAATGGCTACTGTAACCAATTTTAAGCTTCTGCTTGTCTAATCACATATCCGAATACCCTAAATTAGGTTGTGATTCAAGTTGTGCTGAATGTTCAGGACCGAATAAAAATGAATGTCTGTCCTGCAATGCACCACAAGCGCTGAAAAACGGCTACTGTACATAACATCTTTCATATCCAATTTTAGTTAATAGTAATGGGATCTACCAACTTAGGCTGTGACCCTAGCTGCGCAGCATGCTCAGGAACCAATAGTAACGAATGTACAGACTGCTATCCAATAAATGTGTTATACAACGGATACTGTAAGAAATACTCTTGAAAACTTATCTGTTCTTATCATCTTGTTGTTTTACCTAATTAGGTTGTGCTTCGGGCTGTCTAACTTGTAGTGGGCCTTCCAATTCTCAATGCACAAGTTGTAAAAGCTCATATTATCTGGATGCTGGACAATGCTCACGTAATATTATTACCTTTCTTCTTCAAATTTATATTATTTGATGCGATTAATTAGAATGCGATGCCACTTGCCAAGAATGTAACGGCATGGGTCCAACTGATTGCACTGTTTGTTCTCCTCCTGCAAAACTCATAAATGGTCGCTGTGTCAGTAATATAATTAAATTATATTGAAAACTGCACTAACACTACTTCTCTAATATATTATCATTAGCATGCAACTGTGCATATTGCGACCCTCTTACAAGTTCAAGCTGCTCAACATGTGCTTCTTCTAGGGTTCTTCATGATGGGTTTTGTACAGGTAAAATAAAACAATACTATCTCACCTTTGTTAATTTTTTATTATCGATATAGCTCAATCAGGCACATTTGCCTCTTGTACTTCTCCACATAATGTTGGAGGTTCTATCACTGTGAATCCTCCAACAGGAGGGAAGCCATTGGTCACTGCTTTCACACTATCTGTGGATGGATGGTTGGATTCGTATGGCGGACCACTGACATATGCAGTCTCATATATCAAACCTTCACCTTACTCTCCAGAACCGGTTGAAATTTCAGATTTCTCATCGCACACTCAATTCACATTCCATCTCCCATCAATCAGTAATGTGGCAATTTGGGTGACAATGAAAAACGAATATGGCTGTTTAACCAATGTTTCCACAAGTATAACACTTGCAGTGTCCGGAGTACCAAGTGGTATCGATTTGATGCAAACAGCAGCGAGTCTCCCATTTGACCTCCTATCAACAGGATCTCAGTCTTTTCTGAATGCACTTCTCGATCAAATCTCCATTGCCAACCAGCTTCTCGTTTGTGGCAGCAGCAGTCCGACCTCAGTATGTAACAGTTCTACTGTCACAGTCTGTCAAAGTGGTTCTGACTGTTCTGGTCAAGGATCTTGTGTCAGCAATCGCTGTCAATGCAATCCAGGTTACTTTTTAAGTAATTGTGGAATGAATCAAGCCGACCACGATTCTCAACTCCAATATCAGCAGAGTTTGCTGGATCAAATCGCTACCGCTCTGAATACTAATATGTCAACTCAGACCATGACGAATATGCTCACGTTGATGAATACACTCACTCAGAATCCCTACCTAGGGGATAACTCGACTCTGACGACAACTCTAAATTCTTTGAATCTGACCTTCCAATTCATGGACGCTCTTATCAAATCGAACTCCACAAACAGTTCGGACTTAGAATCAGCAATGCAAGAAGCAGCAAGCATCATTTCGAACTCACTGAATCAAATAACACAGCTTGATTGTGGACTCTGGTCCAATTTCTCTTTAGGGGCCCTGAATTCTTCTTATGCTTTATTGCAGGAGCTTTCAGAAATCTCTCTGAAAGCTGCCAATTCAACTAATGCCACTTCAAATTTCTCTACAAGCGCTTTCCAGATGATTTCAGGAATCTATAATCTCAGTCAGATGAACAATTTAAACATAAATGCGAGCGATAGTGCTCCACAGGCGCAACTTGGAAATATTACCAATCTCCAAGATCTTCCTCCATCCATCGCTTTAACATACATCTACCTCAACCAAGATCCTACGAGTTGTGAAAAGACTCCTTCTACAGACTTCGTTCTCCAATTTCAGGATCCAAGCACTTGGAAGCCTATCTCGGTAAACACTTCTGTCACGGTCACCTATCCAAAGAGTATTTTCAAAGACATAATATGTAAGTATGGGTGCTCTAAAGAGAAAGATAGTCAAGGGAATTCCATGTGCTCTTGTGTGGACGTCTCGGTCTTTGATATCAAAAATCAACTTGGTCTGCTTTATGAAAATTCAAACTTCAAATTAATCACTCTGGACAACATTGCTGATATTTTTAAAGCTCCATTGTATCGTGAATGGGCATTTTGGGTAGGTGCGATAGCAACTTTGGGCTTAATATTAGCTCTGATAATCGTAAACACGATAAATAAGGATTTCTGCATTGTAGAAAGGTGCTCGTTATCGAGAGACAAAGCAAGCTTCCGTTCATGGAAGAAAGCAAGGATTTACGCTATGGTGTTTCATCCCATACTCAACATCTTTTGCTATAAATGCGTCAATGGAATAAGCAAAGGTTACAGAGCGCTGCTTTACTATGTGAGAGTCATGGCGCTCTTAGGGACCTCAGCTATTTTCATGAAAGATGAGGTAAATTACAAAATTAATCAAAATTTATTGATTTATCACTTATTTCCTAAATTAGGATTCTGTGAGTTTGAGTCAGGAGCTGGCAGCTCTCGACATTTACTTGATCATAGTTCCTATTGTGTTAGTTCTTCCCGTCGTATCTATCATTAAAGTGCTGCTCATGAATCCCAAAACGAAAACCAAGCAAGCAAAAAAGAGGAACTTTCCTCACAGACAAATTTCTGAGTAAACACATTCATTATTGGAATGTTCTCATCCATATATTATGCTTACACTTAGAATTCAGCTAGCATCAAGACAAAATGATTCAAGGAATATCAGCGCTTCCAGGAGATGCTTACAATATGTTGGCGCTTTTCTTGCCATAACTTTTGCATTAGCAGGCCTTCTTATTGCGCTGACGATTTCCATCAAAATTACTCCTAAGCAGAAGATTTCCTGGGCAGCCAAATTTATTAAATCTATTGTTCAGGACTTGCTTATTAATCCTCTTTTGACTTTCCTTATGCATTTCATCATGGCGAAGATCAGTGAAAAGAAAAACACCAACAACCGAATACGAACCTTGGCAACAAAGTTAGTAAACCCGGAGATGCTTACTCTTAAAAAAGCTTTTCAGGCTAAACAACATTCAAGAGTAAGCACGAATCTTTATTCAACAAGCTCACTGATTTAATTTGTTTTATAGTCGGAAGCAGCAAAACCTGTTGGCCAACTGTTCAGGCAACATGATCTGGCTTTACAAGGCCCAGAAGAACCGCAATCACCAGTCAAACCAATTTCAACTCTTCCTACAGAGGGTCGGCGACCTAAAACGATTATCGTAAAAATCTACCCTCAAACTCATCGTCAGAACACTGTGATTCAACTTAACTCAAGCGCATCTTCACAAAGTATGATAAGAATAGAGTTGCCGGAAGACACAAAAAACGCTTCGTCGGTCGGGTATCTCGGTGACAACTCTATGACTATTATACAACTGCCAGAATAAATTTGCAGTTGCTAATGTTATTTTGCTTTAGAATAACAACTACATTATGTGACTTATATCGTTTATATTGAGTAAATAACTCAAAAATGGATCTCTATGTATTCGAACTCATATTCTAAATATGTGTTCGTCCTATTCTTCTGGGAAAATTATCAAATTAATTTCAAAACTAATTAGTTATTATTTGACTTGAGGTGCTTTTCCCTTGGTTATGTTGGCTTCTTGAGCTGAAGAGTTCTCAATTCAGGTGACCTTTGATACTGCTGCTTCGTTTGTTATGTATTTTTGGTGTCTGCTGGTAATACCATGAAAGATGATTTTATTTTGAACTTTAATTTTGATTCATTTTGACATTGACCTTTAAGTTCTTAAAATGTGTGAGATTTTAGAGCTATTCAGAGGAGTCTGCATCTGAGATCAACTTTGGGCTCTGAGAGGGACAGAAATGAATAAAGTTTTATGTTTTATGGTTTCCTTGTATCGAACTTCAGAGAGTCACCTTAAATGGTGCAACAGATTCCTTTCATATTCCTCACAATTCCGTTTTTTGATACTAAAGGCTGAATTCCCTGCGAGCACCTACGATTGACTTAAGCTAAATTCAATTAGACCTGTGTATGTCCTTCAGTTGTAAAGTAGTTCGTAGACAATAACATTTCCTCTCAAAAATCGACGAGTATTGGAATTCGAGAAGTTAAACCTAACACCTACTCATCATCAACATCAGATACAATCTGCTTAAATTTCTGAATATAGCCCTCTTTCAGTATCCATAGTTGTTTCCTCAAAACTTATCGAAGAAAAATCCTTGCTATCTCTCAGTAGTTTTAGCTCGATTGAGTTCTATAAAGCTGCTTAAAGCTTAGAGTTTTTCGCTTTTGCAATGAACTCGTTTTTGAAGGTTATTGAAACAAAAACGCAGAATATTGATGAAATTTACTCATAAAATAAGAAGTCTGCCTTCAAAATCGTAATATTGAAAGTGTAATGCCTACAATTCTCCTTGTTCAACTTCTTAGACGGTCTTCATGTTCAAATTTAGCATTTTCTATGTAATTGATTTTTGCTTTGCAATTTCAAGTAAGGCCTGCAGTCCTCATGGTTCTCTTGTTGCAGCGGCAATTTTACCTCACGTGAGTCTCTTCTCTTTCTTTTTTTTCTTTCTTCCTTTTTTTTTTTTTTTCTTTTTTTTTTTGGTATTAACTTAGGATGTGCAATATTAGTGTAACATAGTCAGATCTTCTGGAAAGATAATACGGAGCTCCGACTCATTGGCTCCCAGGAATATTTGGGAACTATGCTGTTTGGATTTTCGTAGCATCATTATGAAATAAATTTGCATTGCTGTCAAAAGTAATAAAGAATGGAATTCTTTCGAATGAAAGTCTATCCAGAACGGAAAATAGAAAATATTCTTCGTTGTGAGTTGGAGGATCTCTAAGCATCGTTTTATCCCGAATGAGGACTTGAAAGGAACATTTTCATGCATATCTGTTTATTATCATGCTTATTTAGTTATTCCATGCGCCATGCAGCTCGGCTAATAAGGCGGCATGTATGTTTTCAGCAATTATGCAGTGTCAGCCTAGAGATTTGAGAAAGAGAAGTATGTTTTGGTAGCACAATATCTCCATAGTGGAATTAATTTTTCGCAGCGGAATTCTGATTTCAATTTTGTGTAACTTAGTACTTCGAGATGACCGCAGAAAATACGGAAAACTTTCAAGAATAAGACCCAAATTGATTCACGGAGGCTTTCAAGCCTCTAATACTCCATCGCTAAAGATCCTTGGACGAAGTTTATCCCTCGGACACCAAGGTCTCCAATACTTCTATAGTAGCTGGCTTTAATGCTACGCAGCTGCTCGATTTATTTCTGAACAATGATGCTAAGTTAAATAACTGACAGTGGCGACTCTTTCATAAGCGTACACAAGTTTGTTCGACAGAAGTCTTTTAGAACCCAAAGCAAATCTCTTTGAAATCTTTTAGTGTGCTTTCTTTTTCGAAAGAATTAGCTATGTCTATGTCAGAAATGGACTTACTATGCTCTTTTCAAGTCATTTAACAACGGCTGGACTTCCTTGATTGGAAACATCCAAAACTAATTCCAGCTTCCAATCTTCTTCACAAATCAAAATCAATGATAAGTACATCTAATGGTTGTTGGTCATCTGTACCAGTATAACGAAGGCCTCCAGACTTTTTTTCCCTTCTTCTACAAATAGAAATCCCTTATTTTTCTATTTCTATACAGCTAGAATCAAACTATAAACCATTAATAATCTTTCATATAATGTTCCTATTTGCAAAATGCTATTACATTATCAATACTTCTTAAAAATGCTTATTATCCTCTTAGAATATCATTTCCCAAATTGATCTTCAAACACAGAACTCGCGACACAAAGAAATCCATGGAAATTTTATCCTTCCTCACAATCATCTTCCTCAAATTTTAATCCCAATGCAACAACTCTTAAGATCTTATATAGAAGAAGATGTAATCTTCTAGCAAACAACGATCTTCACACCAATAGAGCCTACTTCTGAGGATTAGATTCGAAAAACCAAGGCAGGTTTGAATAAGTTTTTCCTTATAAATGATTCTCAAGAACACATTTACTGGATTGCGAATTGCAGTTACAAAATCTAATAGGAATTCTGATAACTTAAAGTTTGTTTCTGTACTTCTAAAATTCTGATATTTTACTTCATTAATTGATTAATAATGTGCGATTCTATCACAAACTCATGTAATTTCTGATAATCCTTTAATTCAAATGAGATCAGAATTCTCATTTTTTATTCAATTACCTCAGTGGGATTACCTCATCAAACAACTAATTTCGGTTTCATGGTCCTTTTTCAAGAGTTCTATATTGGAAGAAGTCCTCGATGCAAACTTCCAAAGCCAAGCATTTGAAAAATGAGTTGCAACAGTTTTAAGAAAGAGTCTTGAATGAATTTCTCCATACTTCTCTCATTATAACTTTTAATATTTGGCTTGATCTGTAACTGATATTGTTGTTCTGTTTATGTGTATAAATTACTTCTTGATTATGAGCATGATCTAATATCCGATCAGTACGCTCGAACAATATTATTAATACTTACCTTTAGCGAAAGTTTCTTGAATTAAAAACATTATTTACTTCGATCAGAAACATGTTCAAAGGAACTGAAATTCAACTAGCGCTGTACCTGTGCTGCTCATTGGTCCTCCTAAAAGGTCAGCCGTGCGAAATAAACTGCCTGAGTTGTGATGAGACAACTTGCCTCGAGTGCCAGGTCGGATATTATGCGAAAGGAAGAGATTGTCATGGTAAAAAAATCCTGTGATATTTCTCATTTTATTCAAAAGCGTGTGATCTGAGTTGCGAATTTTGCTCAGGACCGAACAAAGAAGACTGTCTAGATCATCATTTTCCAAGAAATTTGGCCAGTATACCACCAACTTCTATATGAATGATATTGACTACCCATATTTGATTCAACTAGGTTGTGCTCTGGGTTGCGCAACATGCACTGGATCCAGCCCGGACCAATGCACAAGCTGTTCTTCGGATTTTGTTTTGATTGACAACTACTGTATCTCACATTAATTACAATTGTTTTACTGATTTATTTCACTTTCAACGTTAGGCTGTCACCCTTCTTGTGCAACCTGCAATGGATCTGGAATGAATAAATGTTTATCTTGCTACTCGTCAAGTATTTTAGTGAATGGAATTTGTAAAAAAGTCTGACATCACCTGAATTTATATCCTCTACTATTTAACTAGGCTGTGACTCATCTTGTGCGACTTGCATGGGTCCTGAACCTTCCAGTTGCACGTCTTGCAACCTGCCGAGCCTTTTAATAGATGGCCGCTGTAACACATATAAATTTTATTTTCTATTAATCAATATTTTTGATTTTGTTAAACAGGTTGTCATTCTTCCTGTACAAATGGTTGCTTTGGACCTACCAGCAGCGATTGTAACAATTTTCAGAGCTTATTTACTCATTATATGCGAAACTAACTAGGTTGCCATTCATCTTGCGCAAGTTGTAGTGGTCCACTTATTAGCGACTGTAAAAGCTGCAATCTCCCACAAATTGAAGTTAATGGTTACTGTAACTTACCAATTTTTCAGAATTGGAGAGGGATAACGCGAAATTTAACATACATTAGGTTGCGATCCTTCTTGTGCAACTTGCTCAGGACCTGGTGAAAATGAGTGCTTGACTTGTGATGCCACAAGTTTCATATACATAATGGCTACTGTATTACAATTTGGACAGCTTCAATAAATAATTGTTGAATTGGATTTATTAGGCTGTGATAATTCTTGTGCCACATGCGCAGCGAAAGGCCCGAGTAAGTGCTTGAGTTGTAATTCACCAAGGCAATTGATAGATGGCTACTGTAATATTTCAAAATAAATCTAATTTTACAATTAAAAATCTTAAATTTAGGCTGTGACTCAAGTTGCGCCTCATGCTCAGGACCAAACCAAAATCAATGCACAACCTGCAATTCACCAAATTATTTGGTCAATGGTTACTGTAAGCACATTCCAAAAACAGCAATAGTTCTAATGAAACTGGATACCATTTACTAGGTTGTGATCCGAGTTGTCAAACATGTAACGGATCTTCAATTAATCAATGCACGGCATGCGCCCCACCAAAGATTCTGAACAATGGATACTGTAATGCATTTTAAAATGGATAGATATTAATTTGTAATAAATATAGGTTGTGATCCTTCCTGTGAGACATGCGCTGGACCGGAAATTTATAAATGCTTGACATGTTCTGCTCCAAAACACTTTTTTAATGGCTACTGTAACCAATTTTAAGCTTCTGCTTGTCTAATCACATATCCGAATACCCTAAATTAGGTTGTGATTCAAGTTGTGCTGAATGTTCAGGACCGAATAAAAATGAATGTCTGTCCTGCAATGCACCACAAGCGCTGAAAAACGGCTACTGTACATAACATCTTTCATATCCAATTTTAGTTAATAGTAATGGGATCTACCAACTTAGGCTGTGACCCTAGCTGCGCAGCATGCTCAGGAACCAATAGTAACGAATGTACAGACTGCTATCCAATAAATGTGTTATACAACGGATACTGTAAGAAATACTCTTGAAAACTTATCTGTTCTTATCATCTTGTTGTTTTACCTAATTAGGTTGTGCTTCGGGCTGTCTAACTTGTAGTGGGCCTTCCAATTCTCAATGCACAAGTTGTAAAAGCTCATATTATCTGGATGCTGGACAATGCTCACGTAATATTATTACCTTTCTTCTTCAAATTTATATTATTTGATGCGATTAATTAGAATGCGATGCCACTTGCCAAGAATGTAACGGCATGGGTCCAACTGATTGCACTGTTTGTTCTCCTCCTGCAAAACTCATAAATGGTCGCTGTGTCAGTAATATAATTAAATTATATTGAAAACTGCACTAACACTACTTCTCTAATATATTATCATTAGCATGCAACTGTGCATATTGCGACCCTCTTACAAGTTCAAGCTGCTCAACATGTGCTTCTTCTAGGGTTCTTCATGATGGGTTTTGTACAGGTAAAATAAAACAATACTATCTCACCTTTGTTAATTTTTTATTATCGATATAGCTCAATCAGGCACATTTGCCTCTTGTACTTCTCCACATAATGTTGGAGGTTCTATCACTGTGAATCCTCCAACAGGAGGGAAGCCATTGGTCACTGCTTTCACACTATCTGTGGATGGATGGTTGGATTCGTATGGCGGACCACTGACATATGCAGTCTCATATATCAAACCTTCACCTTACTCTCCAGAACCGGTTGAAATTTCAGATTTCTCATCGCACACTCAATTCACATTCCATCTCCCATCAATCAGTAATGTGGCAATTTGGGTGACAATGAAAAACGAATATGGCTGTTTAACCAATGTTTCCACAAGTATAACACTTGCAGTGTCCGGAGTACCAAGTGGTATCGATTTGATGCAAACAGCAGCGAGTCTCCCATTTGACCTCCTATCAACAGGATCTCAGTCTTTTCTGAATGCACTTCTCGATCAAATCTCCATTGCCAACCAGCTTCTCGTTTGTGGCAGCAGCAGTCCGACCTCAGTATGTAACAGTTCTACTGTCACAGTCTGTCAAAGTGGTTCTGACTGTTCTGGTCAAGGATCTTGTGTCAGCAATCGCTGTCAATGCAATCCAGGTTACTTTTTAAGTAATTGTGGAATGAATCAAGCCGACCACGATTCTCAACTCCAATATCAGCAGAGTTTGCTGGATCAAATCGCTACCGCTCTGAATACTAATATGTCAACTCAGACCATGACGAATATGCTCACGTTGATGAATACACTCACTCAGAATCCCTACCTAGGGGATAACTCGACTCTGACGACAACTCTAAATTCTTTGAATCTGACCTTCCAATTCATGGACGCTCTTATCAAATCGAACTCCACAAACAGTTCGGACTTAGAATCAGCAATGCAAGAAGCAGCAAGCATCATTTCGAACTCACTGAATCAAATAACACAGCTTGATTGTGGACTCTGGTCCAATTTCTCTTTAGGGGCCCTGAATTCTTCTTATGCTTTATTGCAGGAGCTTTCAGAAATCTCTCTGAAAGCTGCCAATTCAACTAATGCCACTTCAAATTTCTCTACAAGCGCTTTCCAGATGATTTCAGGAATCTATAATCTCAGTCAGATGAACAATTTAAACATAAATGCGAGCGATAGTGCTCCACAGGCGCAACTTGGAAATATTACCAATCTCCAAGATCTTCCTCCATCCATCGCTTTAACATACATCTACCTCAACCAAGATCCTACGAGTTGTGAAAAGACTCCTTCTACAGACTTCGTTCTCCAATTTCAGGATCCAAGCACTTGGAAGCCTATCTCGGTAAACACTTCTGTCACGGTCACCTATCCAAAGAGTATTTTCAAAGACATAATATGTAAGTATGGGTGCTCTAAAGAGAAAGATAGTCAAGGGAATTCCATGTGCTCTTGTGTGGACGTCTCGGTCTTTGATATCAAAAATCAACTCGGACGTCTTTATGAAAATTCAAACTTCAAATTAATCACCTTGGCGAACATAGCTGATATTTTTAAAGCTCCCTTATATCGTGAATGGTCGTTTTGGGTGGGTGTGACTGCAACTTTGGGCCTAATATCAGCCCTGATAGCTGTGAACACTATCAATAAGAATTTTTGCATCGTAGAGAGGTGCTCGACAACCAACCGCAAAGCGAGCTTCCGCTCATGGAAGAAAGCGCAGATCTACGCCATGGTGTTTCATCCCATATTCAATATCTTCTGCTATAAGTGTGTCCATGGAATAAGTAAGGGTTTCCGAGCGCTGCTCTATTATGTGAGGGTAATGGCACTCTTAGGAACATCAGCTATCTTTATGAAAAACGAGGTATGATAAACGCATATTGACAACTTTGACTTATCGTTAAATTGACAAACAAGGATTCCGCAAGCATAGGTCAAGAATTGGCAGCTCTCGACATTTACTTGATCATAGTTCCTCTTGTTTTTGTCCTTCCAGTGATGTTCATTGTCAAGTCACTGCTGATGAATCCCAACATGAAAGCCAGGCCAGCCAAAAGGAAGAGAGCCTCTCAAATCCACTTAGTAGGGTAAGCTCGACTATCCTTAAAATTTTCCTACTGACTTCTATTTTTCTGTTTAGAATTCAGTTACCAGTTAAACAATCTGCTCCTCCCAAGAAAATCAGCCCTTGCAGAAGATGCTTGCAATACCTCGGAGCTTTTATTGCCATAACATTGGCAATTGGAGGTCTACTTGCTGCGTTGACAATCTCCCTCAAAATTACTCCACAGCAAAAGCTATCCTGGGCCGCTAAATTTATCAAATCTATTGTTCAAGACTTGTTCGTTAATCCTCTTTTGACCTTCCTCATGCATTTCTTCATGGCGAAAATCAGTGAAAAGAAAAACAGCAAACGGATTCCTCATGGAATACGAGCCTTAGCAACAAAGTTAGTAAACCAGGAGATGCTTACTCTGAAGAAAGCATTTCAGGCTGAAAAAAGTTCTTCAGTAAATACTAATCTATTTATTCTACTGATTTACTCATGTGATATGTTTTTCTAGTTGCAGCTATCAAGACCGGTTGGCCGACTGTTCGAGCAACATGAATCGGATATACGAAACTTTGATACTTCAATCCCATCGTCAGATAAATCACTTTCGATATTCCCAACGGAATATCGTCGTCCGAAATCAGTTATCATAAGAGTGTCTTCCCACAACAGAAATATACAAACCAACCCACACGTAACTTCTCACAATATGATAAAAAGGCCGTCGGATGATCTCAGAGATTCCACCTCGATCGGAAACCTTGAAGATAGTACTGTTACCATTGTATAATCGCCAAATTAATGATTTAATGGCTTTGAAAAACCACTTCTTGTTTCACTCAGAATTGACTGAGGTTTTAGGAAGGCTTAATTAATTTTTGTGAATTCTTTTTTTTTTTCTCACAATTTGTTTGTTTACATACGCAAGAAATCCAAATTTAAAATGTCATGTTTGTTTATTTATTCGATATTTTTTTTTTAATGTTCGCTTGAGGTGAGTTGAGAGCAGCAGCTCATTGTTTTGCAACACACTATGAAATAATATTCTCTTCGATAATTTCTAATTTCCAGATTCAAAAACACAAAACATAATAGATGAAATTTTAAGCTGATTTCCAGGTGCCAAATAACTTAAAATAGTTACCTGTCTATTTTAGATTTGTATGTTCGCAACAATCATCCAACATTCCCTTATAGATAAAGACCACATGAATCTTAAGCTTTCTATAGAATAGCAAGTCTTGAAGAACGAGAGCAACATACATTTTCCCCACAAGTTACAATGCCACTCTAAGCACAAGAAATCATCCAGAGCTCTACATTAATCCACTACCACTCTCAATCTCTTTCGCTACAAGCAGTACAAG
>ENA-UOTZ01001249-UOTZ01001249.1-compost-metagenome-genome-assembly--contig:-NODE-1249-length-18259-cov-14.228028_pt1 | contig 18259 bp, 5 predicted proteins | sample MGYA00238144_ERZ746983 | MGnify/ENA primary metagenome ERZ746983 (study PRJEB28759, sample SAMN06268863) | compost metagenome | isolation source: single cell | place: USA: California, Emeryville, Joint...
GTCTGTGAAAGAGAAATATCGTTCAAGAAAAATGAAAAGCATGAAATAGCATATCTACTGACTTAGGATAGTGGCCTTAAACTCTGCATCTCGATTCGTGAAATTCCCAAGCATGTTTAATTTTGTTTTCTCCTTAGTTCTCATGTATGACATTGATGTATGCAATTCTAAGGCCTCTTACATCTTCACCATGATAGCGAACTGCCATTCATTCATGGCAGTTCACTAATACCATGGTACTTAGTTTCGAATTTAGAAGAGAATATTAATAAAGACGAGAGAAATATTAATTCTGGTACTGCGCAACATTTACGACGTAACTATGCTTAAAACAAGAGCAGCGCTAGCTTCTGCAGGTAGAGGATCAAATTCATTCGCGAATTGAAGTTCTAATCAAACCTCTGGACTCTCTAGTGTGTTGGCTCTCCTTTTTTGATATAATTCATGAATATGAATGACTTGGGAATGTATAAAACATCGCCTACAAGATCGCAGGATGTGTTCTCAGCTGGCTTCAGTTGGAAACTCCACGAAGAAAGCTTCATACAGCTCTCTTATGCTAAGATAAAATTATTCAATTCATTTTTGTTAGCATAAGCCGAGAAAAGAGAGGCAAATTGTGAAGAGTATGAAGAAGATGGCCTACAAGAGGTTTACAAACGAGACGATTTTATGAAGGTTGCGGGAACTACAAGAGCAGAAATCCCTCAATTATCGAAATAATTGAAGATGACTTTAAAAAAACTCTGAGAACTTTGCGTTGGAGATGGAATCAGTTCGCTGCTCTTTCTCTCAAGGCGTCTGATGGGTGGAAAGAAGTCCAATTCGAATTTCTCGAAAACGAAAATCGATAGTATTCCAATTATGAAAGTATTCAGCAATATAGAACATCTAAGATGAACTTCGGGAAGTGCTTTTAATATTTCCTCAAGAGCAGCATTTCACCATTTTTTTTTTCCCAAGAGAATCGTCTGAGTATGCACTCAGAAGCCTATCGAAAAATAATGAACTTCTACCTATAGTGACCTCCAGAGCATATTCCTGCTCTTAAAAGTAGGATTTGGACAAGGAATGATATAAATAAGGAATCTCGAAGAATCCATTTCGGTTTGAAAATACATGTTTTCGGAAGGAAATCACATCCTCAGCAATATGGGAAGGTTATTTCTGATTTTGTGAAGCCTGTATTGGGTTTTCAAAGTTCCTTTGATGACGCTAACTCTCAAAAATCTAAAGAAAGAATCAAAAAGACTCTCTGCGTAACATAACGATTCAAGAAAACTCCGAAGGTCTCCCAGCCAAGGAATTTTACCAATCTCGAAATATCCTGAAATGAATTAAATCCATAAATTTTTGAATAACCACAATATTAGAAGCTAAAGCGGTGGTCCTCGAAAAAGATCAAAGTATTCGTAAGAATGCATAAGTATTGAGTAGGCTTAGAATATCCGGACCAAAAACGTTCGAGTGAATTGCTAAGCACGTTTGAGCGAGGATGTTAAATATTTTCAAAGATATTCATGACAGAGTTTGCATCTAATGCCTTCGGCAAAGATTAAAAAGAAACAGTCTGTGGTTTGAACATATTCTCCCGCAAAAAAAAAAGGAGGTCTTTGGTTGGTCCTTTTTGACTAAAGACAAAGTATATGTCTGATTTGTTAGTCTTTTACAGATAGTTTATAAAATTTCCAGGGATCCACTACTCTTACTGCAAGAAATTTTATCTATTGAAATGAACTGTAATATTGGCACGTTCTTGGCTGATAAGCAATCTATTTTATTTCTCTTGAGAAGTTCAAACTATAGAGGTCTCTAAACAAATGCATCTTTGTCCCAATAAATAATGAGACATACTGATATAGTAAGTCTTGAATTTCTTGCTCAATAGCTTTCAAATTCTGTTTTCATTCCAAAGTAAAGTCATTATTTTACGTTCTACATGCTTGTCCATTTAGCAATCCATCTGTATTTTTCTTTTCACTTACCAGGCCTCTTTTAGATTTGAAATGCAAGGAATTTTAACATAATAGTCTCGTTTATAATTACAATAAACCACAATGCTTTTTTCTAGATCTTCTTTCTAACCCAATTTCTAATTTGGTTAGCTTTCTACTCATTGGTCAGCAACAGCAAATTGACTCTTTCCTTTCTGAATTTGCTTAGGACTTTTTGATTATCGTCGAAAAAGAGATTAGAAGAACGAATAAAGAGAAAATAGATAAACTATTCAATCTTAAATTCTGATTGAGAAAGGAATCTACAACCATCCTATATATCTCAACGTACACAAGACCAAAAATTATCACATAAACTTTAGAATTAAACTGTGACATCTTCTTGCCGTTCCTTCGAAAAGTGCTAAATTGTTGTTAATGTTTAGCGTCTCCATTCGGGAAGCTGCCCTTGCTAAAATAAAGAAGATTTCAATAGATATCGGTCTCAGTCATGAAGTTTGATTAAGACCATATGAGGCGACCTTATTTCCATACTTTGGACAACGATAAATCCATGTGAAAAAATCGAGTTTGGCTGAGAATCGGACCACGGATGAGAAGCTAGGGGTTGGCTGAGAACAAATCTTGGTGTGACCTTGTAGAATTAGATTTGAGATATAACAAGATCAGTGATGAAGAAGAGAGAGTTTTATCAACAAAGGAGGAATGGAAATCGCTCATTAGCATTTATCTAAAGCACAATGAACTAAGTGGTGTTCCCCGTTGTCAGAAAGGCTTTGAATGAAAAGTACTTACAGCAATTAACGAGAAAAATGAAAACTTGACCCAATTTAAGAACGAATCTGATTTTTAGAAAAGTTTCCAGATAATTCATGAAGTATTTCTAAACGAATTAAAATTGATGAAAATGGCCTCTGGCGAGAAGGATTTTTAATATAACTGAAAACGAGAATTGAGCTTAGGTCTGTCAATGGAGTTCAGAAAGCTGCTGCCAAGGAAGATAAGCAAAGCGAGATTTTTACTTCAAACAATAAAAAAGAGCAAAAAAATAGTGCAACCTCATCTGAAAGCTCTTCATGAAGAATACAAAGATCAAACCTTGGCTCAACAGTTATATCTTTACTTCGAACGATCTTATTCAGCTTAAATTTTGTGCTCCTTCCGAATTTTCCTCGCGTTCAGCCTATCAATGCTTTGATTATGCACCTGTCATATTTCTTGTATCTCACGATCACGAGACCACTCAAAAATAAATACGATTTCATCGCACAAATCTACTTTGGACTTCTTCGTAATAGGAGTAACCGGCTGCGTTATAGGTATCGCGTTTATATCTACCAGCGACGACTTTCAGTCCAATATCAACCTATGGACTAATCTAGGGTGGACAATAGTTGTTTTCAACTTTATGTTGATCTTGGGCAGCTTAGTATTAAGTTTGATTTCTATCATTGAGATGATGAAAATGGCTGTTTATTTGGTGAGGGTATATCTTTCATGGAAAGGAAGCCAAAGCTACTCAAATCAAGTAAAGTAGTTGATTCAAGTGGAAAGCATGAGACAAAAATGAAGGTAGAAGATTTCGAAAAAAAGGGACCTTCTGAGAGCGTACAGGATGTATCGATCGATATTCAGCGCCACTCTCGATTCAAGTGCGAGACAGCTGATATTTCAACCAGCCCAAGCGAGCAATTTTGATAGGAAAGAAGTTACAATGAAGAAAAGCGTCAAGCCTCGAAAGGCAGAGTGGAAGGTGCGATCTCAGATGATAGATCTTGGAGATTCTAATTCGGGGCCATGCGATATAGTCAGTGGAACCAATGAAAAAGATATTAAACTACAGTTTCCATCATAAACGTATCTGAAGGCTGGTGGTTCGGCAGTAACGTTAAGCAGTTTAAAGCAGTTTAAAGCAGTTTGATCAAAAGATGGATCAAAGAGATGATGATGGCTCTTCTCAACCCAAAGAAAAAAGGAAAATCGTCATATCAAATGATTTAGAACGAACCGGTCCACTCAAAGCTGAAAAGAGTAGAGGAAACGATTTGCTGAGTTCTGTTGGCAACAATAATGATCAAATAAAGATCTTAGAGAGCCGGGATCTGAGTAACAACTCGCCGGCGTCGAATTTGGAAATTGAAAATTTAGAAATTAATAAGAGCTCATGATTATAAAATTATTTAATTCTTGTGAATTACTACCATTAAGATTTATATATTCTGATATGGAAAAAGGAGAAATAAGTCGCTGATATGATCATTCGTTATTTTGAATGATACCTTTTTCGGATAAAGATATCTAATATTATGCGAGCCTGAAAAATGAATATTTAAATAGAGAGAGGTACATGCAAGTTCAGCTTTGTTTGAATAGAGATTCTCCTCAGCTGAAGCGAATCATATCAAATCAAAATAGTGAAAGCCGAATTTTAATTTTCGATCTTAGTTTAGGAGAGTGTCGAACCTTATAATTTTCATTTCTATTGGTAATCATCAGGACTTTTATTAAATTCTGCAAAGCTTAAAACTACCACCGATATTGCTGAAAATCGTGCGTGAACTATGAAAATAAGCAGGATAAATTTGTCTTTCTTTACCTTCTAATTTTTAACAAACAGTAATTTTGTTCCTGATTTGAATTAGGTGCTATTTATATATATTTATCATCAATAAACATACTCAGAACTTATTCCATGATTTAAGCCGGCCCCTCAATATTTCTCATCGTGCGAACTGTTGATGATCTGAGGATTTGGATTCACTATTGCTAATTAAATGCTTTTTGGGATGAGATTATCAAAATAGCACGCAATTAGAGTGCACTCGAATGAAAATTATGAAGAAGCGGCGATAAGCCACTTCTATGTAGCCGGCTGAATGATATTTCCCAGCAATGAAGCCTCATATACAGATTAAAGACTTTGCTCATAGGAACAGATGGTTTGAAGGTAATCCAGCAGCAATATAACCTGGATTGTTGCGAAATTAGAAACGAAGCCCCTCTCGACGGCCTTGAATCACCATATTAATTCTCCTGAAACCTCTTTGATTTTGTCTCAAATTCCGGCAAGTGAATGTGAACGTTTATTTCTCAACCTGCAATTTTATTCCAGCTTTTTATCGAGCTCAGAAAATTTAGAAGAATTTGCAACATAAACGAACAGATTTGATTTTACAGGGTATTTAAAATTCGTTGAGAATCGTTCTAAGCTCTTGATTCTTTTTGTAAATTAATTTTGTTAACAAAACAAGAGTGTTTTCATGAACCATTTTCCAAAAGCTTTGCTCTAAAATAAAAATAAGCCGATTCAGAATAAATAAGGAGAATTCAATGGGAAAAACATTGCCTTAACTTCTCGCTTTGATCTTTTCAGAAGCTCCATTGGTAATTTCAATTTTAGATAAAGCGCGGAATAATCGCGAATCGATCTCGAATTTCAAATCACTCACTCTTGAGATTAGAGAAAATTTAATTAAAATGTGCTAATGGAAATTTCCAAACACGCACCTGTAAAAACAAATCAGAAGCTTTTTCTCAAGTGCATTTTATCGTAGGATGGAGCTGTTTAGAGCAGTTAAGAGTGGCGAGAAATAGAGCAAACTTTAAATTTGGCAGATTTCCCCTTTATCACAGCGACATCTTAAAACTGACCCTGATTGAAACTATTCCTGATGTAAAGTCGAGAGACAGAGCATATTTCTTGGCTATTTGGCTCTGCCAACAGTTTGAGGGAGAAAATATGCTCGCAGCTTTAATTCGTTTCAATAACAACGGGTTTAAGCCAACTCTCAAGGAAATTATGGAAGGTTAGACAGCATAATCAACTTAGCTTTGCTTAAAAAGAGAAATCTCCCATTTGGGATGCAAGATATTATCACTCAAGCGAGGCAGGTAAATTTCTGAGGTATCAGTATATTCCTGATAAAAGTTGAGCATCACTACTAAAATAAATTTCTACAATTTTACAGAAACCAATTAATTGGCCTCTGAGATTACAAAAATGGGTTCTTTCTCTTTTGTTAGTAGTTTCGAAATTGTTTCTAAATAAATCCTCTCTGCCTATTGGACTCTTGAAATCTTCAAATCTAATGATTTTCGAGCAATTTCACTTCATATCCCAAACTTGGGATCAAGAAGAGAGAAGAGAATGATAATTTTCAAGATTTAGAGTCAGAAGGCACCTGTAGAGCCGTTATTTGAAAAAATTTTCTTTGCTTTCCTTTCGAAAATGGAATCTTATTTATCTGCACGCATTTATGTGTCTGCAATTAGCACTGGTCACTTTTCCGTAAGCTTATTTAATTAAATTGAATCCGATAGAGAACTCTAAGGTTATAATCATTAAGTAAGAGAGCTCACGTTGTTGAAAGCGAATTAAAATCAGAAGCATCTTATGAAAGGGTATCTTCTGTTATTGATGCTGCTAGGGATAATTTGTAGCGCGCATGCGGCTTGTACACAATCTGAGTGCAGTTCTTGGCAATATTGCCTTGGCACTTGCAAAACCTGTAGCAGCAACGCAAATTGTCAAGAGTCTCACTCTCTGCGAACAGTATGTTCTTCCACCGCTTGTGTACAATGTAGTTCATTTAGCGATTGCACTGGATCATGGCCGAGTAATTGCATAAGCGGCTTGGGTCTTTGTGGAACTTCGGTAGCTTCGTGTTCGGGTTCCTGCACCAGTCCTACTCCGAATTGCATTCAATACTCAGGACAAAATTATTGCGTTGCCTGCGAACTTGACAACGATTGCCAGAGTTGGTTTGGCTCGACTTCTCTCTGCAATACTTCCACAGGAAAATGTACATGTAGTTCGGATGGAGATTGCGGTGGGTCCACACCAAGATGCTCGAGTTCTCTGCATGATTGCGTGCAATGCATCTCAGATAGTGATTGCAGTGGAATTACATCCAAGTGCGAGGCGATTTCTGGTACTTGCGTCGAATGTCTAGATAGTGCAGATTGTACTTCGAAAACGGCTGCGAAATGCTCATCGTACGCTTGTGTGGCTTGCACAGGCGACACGGACTGTAACTTCACGTTGGAAAAGCAATGCCTCACCACATCGTCCCCGGCGACATGTGTGCAGTGTGTAAATGATGCTGGCTGCAGTGGAAGTACTCCAAAATGCTCAAGCTCAAACACGTGCGTAGAATGCCTGACAAATGCGGATTGCCCCTTGAAGACAGCAGCGAAATGCGATTCGAATGCTTGTGTACCTTGTACCTCAAGTACTGATTGCAGCTTGTTTAGTTCCGAAATTCAATGCTTGACGAGTGTTTCTCCTGCTACTTGTGTCGCGTGTAGAACTGATACCGATTGTGGCGGGACCACTCCAAGATGCTCAACTTCGTCATATACTTGTGTGGCATGTGTTTCAGATAGTGACTGCGGCGGAACCACTCCGCGCTGTTTAACATCTTCAAATACGTGCGTAGCTTGTCTCTCGAATTCTGATTGTACTTCAGTATCTGAATCAAAATGCTCAATATCGAATACCTGTGAACCTTGCTCTGTGACCGCTGATTGTCACTTTGCTACCAGTCCATTCTGCTTAACAACGGAGACTCCGAAGAAATGTGTGCAGTGCTTGGCAGACTCTGACTGCCCTTCGACATCTCTGACTCCTAAATGCTCAACTTCGACGAATACTTGCGTCCAATGTAATTCTGACTCAGATTGCACTTCGTTAATAGCACCAAAATGTTCTTCCAACACCTGTATCGCCTGCTCAAGCGATAGTGATTGCCATTTTTCTACAACTCCTAAATGTTTAACATCATCTACACCTGCTCAATGTGTCCAATGCCTTTTGGATACCGACTGCACATCCTCTTCAACAACGCCGATTTGTTCTACTACCTTGTTCGGTTGTATTCAATGTAATTCGGATGCAGATTGTACTTCATTATCAGCTTCAAAGTGTTCGTCAAATCTTTGCACTGCCTGTGTGACAGACTCAGACTGCCGTTTTGACTCTGCTCCTGCTTGCTCATCATCTGGTGTTTGTGTTTCAACATGTACTAAGTATGGGACCAGCTGCACCTCTTGTACCTCTGGCTTGTACCTCTACAATTCAACTTGTGTGTCATCTTGTCCACTTTCTTATACAGCCAATCCCACCACAAATATCTGTGATCCTGGGCTATCTCAAGCGGAAGAAGCAACAAAATCTGTTTCGTCTGTAGCCAGCTCAGGAACGCAAATAGCGAGCACAACTATGGCACTAAATCAAATTAGAGGAGTTGCGGGGGCTGGTATGCTCGGAGCTGCTATGGGAGCGCAAATGGTCGTCATGTGCAAGTACATAAACATCTCCTATCCTTCAAATGTGATAATTTTCTTCAATAACTCATTCCCAGTCACTCTCACCATTCCGGGATTTACAAACTACCTCGCTTCTGACACCTACTATGCAGACTCAGAACTCAATCAAATCAACGACAATGGAAACCTAGAGCTTTATGAAGTAAGCCAGTACGTGTTTGATAATGTTGGTGACGCAATTCTCACCCTCGTATTATGTGCTTGCCTCGCTGGATTTGTGTATATGATACCTCGTGTGAGAATATTCGCTTACTGCATTTCTCCTAAACTCATTAAGATGATTCGTAAAGGAGAAATCCTTGGTTCAAATTTCGTGCTTATTAACTTCTTTTCAAACGCTCTTCAAGTGGTATTTTACTCCTGCTTGAATCTCTACTATCCTACCATTTATACACCCTTCGGCTATGTGAACTTCGTTTGTTCGGTCGGGTTTTTGATCGCCGTCGCCTATTATCAAGTTTGGACTCTCTACAAATTACGAGAGATATACTACGAGAAAAAAGCGCTTGCCGAATCGGAAGCTGATAAAAATACTGAAGAAATCGCTGAGGAAAAAGTGGAGGAAGCATTAAAGGAAAGCCCCATGAGCAAAACTGAAAATGAGCACGTACTCAGCAAAAATGATCGGAAAAGGACTCTTAGGGGAACCGAACAAAAGCAAATCGAAAAGAAAGCAGAGAATGATAGGAAAAAGAATGAAAAAAATAAAGTAGAAGAAAAAATAGTACAGCCTCATCTGAAAGCCCTTCATGAAGAATACAAAGATAGCACATTGGCTCAGCAATTATACATTCCACTATCTTTATTTCGAACGATCTTATTTAGCATGAATTTGGCTCTACTCCCTAACTACCCTCGAGCTCAACCGATAAACGCAATGATCATGCACATTTCATATTTCTTGTATCTCACAATCACAAGACCACTCAAAAAGAAATTCGATTTCATAGCACAAATTTACTTCGAACTCTGCGTAATCGGAGTGACTGGCTGTGTTATCGGAATCGCCTTCATCGCCACCAGCGACGATTTTGAATCCAATCGAGATCTGTGGGATAATTTTGGATGGCCGATCGTTGCTTTCAATTTTATGCTGATACTCGGAAGCTTAGTTTTGAGCATCGTTTCGATGATTGAATTGGTGCAAGAAGTTATACACATTATAAAGAAAATCCGAGCATGGAGAAAAAAACAGAAATTTCTCAAACAACAAAAAGAAGCGGCTCAAAAAGCGCTAGACAGCAGCCCCGAATTAAAGGTCCAGGACCTCGAAAATGAAAGAGCTTCTAACAAAATGATGGATTTTACAATGTTTGCCGCATCACTAGATTCGACCTCTCGAGAGTTAATTGTTCAGCCAGCTCTTGTGAGAGTAGAAAGTGATCCCTATTTCCAAGAATCGTTAATTACGAGAAGAAAAATCATAAGGCCTCGAAACTATGATAGAGAGCTCGAGTTCAGTGAAACCCAAGCCAAAGACCCCATTTCTGACATTGAAGAAAGACCTAAAAAATTAGCTTCAGCCACCACGGACCCAATTCAGGATGATATCCTCAGAAAAAGAGAAATTTCTGATGTTGAAGAGCGTCCAAAGCGACTGGTTCAACTTACTCCTAGTTCAACACACAGTAATACAGATTTCAGGAAGGAGATTAGAGGCGTTGAAGAAAGGCGTCAGATGCTAGTCGCAACTCATCCTGATCAGAGTCCAAATGGGCTATCAATGAACAAAGAGATGAGTTTTGATATGAAAGATCAAAACTTTCAAATTAATATCAAATTTAATGAATTACCAAGGCTAAATAACGATAATACTCAAATTATTCGAATAGAAGACCAATACGATCCCGATAATTTCCCACAAATTAAAGAGAGGAGAAAAATCTTGGTTCCTACCGTTCTGGGTGAAGATGGTACGATTAAGACCCAAAAAAGTGATGGGATGGGTCCATCATCACATTTAATTGATAACGAAAGAAGAAATCTTGACTTTAAAGAAAAAAATTTTCAAAGGCTGCGAGAACTTACTGACTATGGTGCGTCAATCGCGGATTTGAGGATTGAGAATTTAGAAAATGAGAATAATTCAGTGCTATGAAATCGAAAGTTGGTTTTGCACACTAAGAATTCACAGCAAATGATACGATAAAATTTTTATCCGATTTTATTTTGAATTATAAATTTCTTTGAGAATTTGGGAGATTAACCCAAAAACTTCATTTCTATTTGCTGAAAAACTAACAGAACGAATAGATTACAATGATATTGTGGTTGCTTTCGAAATAAGATGTCTTACTGCTAATAAAAAAATTGTATATAATGAAGCATTTTTACCTTTCAATGGTACAAATCGATTCCTCATCTTAGAAACCAATTTCCATTAATGTGAGCCTAGAGTAAGCTGCCCTTAGTTTTCTCATGTTCTCATCGTTAGCCAACACAAGAATTCTCTCTTTTTTTGACTTCTAATAGCGTTGCGAATTCATGAATTCGCATTTTGTTAACGATCAGATTGCATAAAAAGCACTTGAAGCAGAATCGATACTAAACCTTCGAACTCAATCGAATTCATTCTCAAAAGCACTCAATCGCTGGACGTCTCGGCTTACTGTAACGGAATGGATGCTATTTGGAACCAGCAAGGACAGACAAATTTTTTGAGAGAACACCAGTGATTCCTGAAGAGATAAGGAACTTTTAGAATTAATGTCAAGCCTCAAATTTTTTAATACAGCTTTTAAATTTGTGTATTAATACCAAGCCGACGAAATGTGAAATAATAAATAAATAAAACCTGTAATTCAAAGAAATGGAGCTCTTCAGCTTCAAAGCAATAATCCTCGCATTGGTTGTTCTGATACTCATTAGAACACTCGTCAAGTATTTCATAAAACCCTATTTCATGCTGCAAGAGTTTAAGAAACTCAAAGGAGCGGTTTGCTACTATATTCCAATAATTGGCGGCCTCGCACAATTAAGAAAATCAGAAAAGGAACACGGCGATCCTTGCTACGTAACGAGAAAAATCATTCAAGAGAACCCTGAGATTAGATTCTTGGCGGCTCCTTTCCTCGACAAGATGATGATTGAACTCCATGATACGGAGCTACTTAGAGAACTGTTTGCAAAGCAAAAATCCGTCGAGAAAGACATGAGATTGTTCGGAGTCGTTTCCGATTTCGCGAAACTCGGGCTGATCTTCACTGAAGGCGAGAAATGGAAGGCGCAGAGAAAACTAGTCTCAAAAGTCTTTCACTTTGAGTATATGAGTGAATGCTTGGTCCATATTAACGTCATTGCGAAGAAATGGCTCTCTCGGAACTGCAAGGACTCGACTTCGACTGTGAACGTGACCAAAGAACTCAAGCGTTATACAGGAAACATTATCTGGCAAATTTTCTTCGGAGACGAAGTCTTTGCTGATGAAGATCAAGCTGAAAAGGATATTCAAAGAATGCTTGATAACGGAAATGATGCTCTGATCCTCGTTACCGACCCTCTTATTACTATTCTCGGCCCGAATTTCTATAAACTCGGTTTACGCGCTTTAGACAGAAAATATAAGGCTGATAATGCTTGGGTTCAAGAATACTGCCGTAGACAGTTCGAAACTTACAAGAAAAAGATATTGGACGATAAGGCAAAAGGAACAGTTGAGGGACGCCCGAAACATTTGATCGAACTCCTCATAGAGGCCTCGCTAAATGCTGAAGAAAGCGAGAAAATCCCTGATATCGAAATTCAGTCTCAAATCAGGACTTTCTTGATGGCTGGCACTGATACCACAGCCAATACCCTCACCATTGCCCATTACTTCCTCGCTCAGTATCCTGAGGTCCAAGAGAAAGCTCGAGAAGAGGTTAAAAAGTACATAGGAGATTCGGAAGAGATCAAATATGACCAATTATCAAAATTGGACTATCTCACTGCTTTCTTGAAAGAATGCTTCCGAATGTATGGTCCAGCATCGACTTTATTCCCTCGCGTAGTCAAAGAAGACATAACATTGAAAGACTTGACTATTCGCAAAGGGTATTGTCTAAGCGTGGCTGTGAATGGCATTTGCTACAACCCGAAATATTTCCCAAATCCTTTTGAGTTCAGACCGGAAAGATGGATCGAAAAGCAAGAGCCTGGAGTCAAAGATCCATTGGCGTTTATTCCTTTCGCTGCTGGATCAAGAAAGTGCATCGGTGAGCACTTGGCCTACATTGAAGCAAAACTCCTTCTTGCTGAACTGCTGAGAAATTACAAGATTGACATGAAGAGACCATATGAGCTTAAGATGAAGATCGGTTTGGTCTATGAGCCAGTTGACACACTTCATGCAATCTATACCAAATTGCCTTCAAAGTAAACAATGTTAGATAATTCACAATAAATCCTAAGATGAGAGAATGTATCCAGGATTTGATGGTGACGATAATAATAATATTCTATCAGATTAATAGTTGCAGATACATAAGAAATATGAATTGAGACAATTAAACGAATGCCTTATATAAAAAACCAAAAAACAGAGTTTGAAAATGTTTGCATGGCCAAAATGTAATGTTTTACGTTGGATTGCAGATTTCTTGGAGGGATAGCTGCGAAATGTTATTTTGAAATTCAACAAATGAGATCCAAATCATCGGATGCTCCCTACCACCATCTGTAAATGTGTTTTTCTAGAAAAATATTCAAGTTTCTTTGAAAATTAAGAGGAACCTGCCAATTTTTTTTGATATGATTGGGAAGCTCATATGTTGCTTTGGTGGGTTGATAAGGTGATTTTGAGGTGTGATAAAAGACCACAAATAAATTTTAATCATTTTGATCTGATCTCTGGTTTCGAGGATAAATACCAGGCCGTAATTTTTTAAAAATAATTATTCGATAACCTGAAATAAAAATATGGAAATTTTCAGCTTCAAAGCAATAATCCTCGCATTGGTTGTTCTGATACTCATCAGAACACTCGTCAAATATTTCATAAAACCCTATTTCATGCTGCAAGAGTTTAAGAAACTCAAAGGGGCCATTTGCTACTATCGTCCGATCGTTGGCAATATGGCAGAACTAAGAAAATCTGAGAAGTCTTATGGCGACCCATACCATCTAATGAGAAATACTATTCAACAGAACCCAGAGCTTAGATTTGTGGCGGTTCCTTTCCTCGACCAAATTATGATTGAACTGCACGATCCTAAACTCATTAAAGAGATGCTCGCAAAGCAAAAATTCATCGAGAAAGACATGAGGTTGCTGGGTGTTGTTTCTGAATTTGCGAAGCTTGGTGTAGTTTTCACTGAAGGTGAAAAATGGAAGGCTCAGAGAAAACTCCTCTCTAAAGTCTTTCATTTCGAGTACATGACTGAAAGTTTGGTTCATATCAATGCCATTGCCAAGAAATGGCTCGCTCAAAATTGCACGAGCTCTCCTTCAACGGTCAATGTCACGAAAGAACTCAAGCACTACACTGGAAACATTATCTGGCAAATATTATTTGGAGATGAAGTCTTTGCTAATGAAAGTCAAGTTGAAAAAGACATACAACGGATGCTCGACAACGGAGAGGACTCCCTTACTCTTCTCACAGATCCTTTAACGACTATTTTTGGTCCGAACTTCTACAAATTCGGTTTACGAGCTTTCGATAGAAAATACAAGGCTGATAATGCTTGGGTTCAAGAATACTGCCGTAGACAGTTCGAAACTTACAAGAAAAAGATATTGGACGATAAGGCAAAAGGAACAGTCGAGGGACGCCCGAAACATCTGTTTGAGCTAATGATTGAGGCTGCTATGAATGCGGAAGAAGGTGATAAAATTCCTGATATTGAAATTCAGTCTCAAATCCGGACTTTCTTGATGGCTGGTACTGATACGACTGCCAATCTGCTCGCTCTTGCTCATTATTTCCTGTCTGAGTATCCTGAAGTTCAAGAAAAAGCTCGAGAAGAGGCGAGGAAGCACATAGGAGTTTCACAAGAGATTAAATATGATCAATTATCAAAACTAGATTATCTCACTGCGATTTTGAAAGAATGTCTTAGGATGTATGGGCCAGCATCGAGCCTATTTCCTCGTGTGGTCAAAGAAGAAATAACCTTGAAAGACTTGAAGGTTCGCAAAGGATATAGCCTTGGTGTGGCAGTTAATGGCCTTAGCTACAACCCGAAAAATTTCTCAAATCCTTTTGAGTTCAAACCAGAAAGATGGATCGAAAAGCAAGATCTTGGAGTGAAAGATCCATTCTTGTTCCTTCCGTTCTGGACTGGGGCCAGGAGATGCATTGCTGAGCATCTAGCTTATATCGAAGCGAAGTTGCTTCTAGCAGAGCTTCTGAGGAGCTACAAAATAGATATTAAGAGACCATATGAGTTCAAGATGAAGATTGGTATGGTCTATGAAACAGTCAATCCAATCCAGGCGATTTACACTGAATTGCCTTCGAAATAAGCGAGAAATTTGGCTTAATCTCTATGAATCTCTTTAAAGTCTTAGCTAAAATGATTGTTATGATTTAAAGAAAATCAAACACATTGATATGAAAATTGATAAAAGGTTAATATTTGCATAAAAATGATAAAAGTAACGATTTACATCTGTCTACACATTCATAACCCCCATATCTTCTGCAAATTCTCATCATCTCAGCATCAAACAACTCCCTCACATGCAGTCATATTTCTTCATTCTCTTCCATCTGCTGCACTTCTCCTAATTCCTTAATAGCATACAATTCGGCAGTATGAATGTTCATCCGAAGAACAAAATGCTTTCTGATGCCGCTTCTTCTCACATAAAGTCATATCTAACACCTTTAAACTACATATTTTCACATTGCTCTATATTTAACTCCTGGATTTCTCCGACTCAATTTTTTCAACTGTTAATTTTTATTTAAAACATAGTCTATTCACGACTCTGCAAATATTGATACTGCAATACATTAATATAATTCATGTTAGATCAGGGTCCAGATAGAAGACGCGGAGTGGTTTTAAATGAGACTAAGACTATCATCTTAGGCAATCTATCAAATCTCATTTCGTTTTATAATAATTCCTTAGCTGCCGAAGAAATCGAAAGACAAAAAGCCGCAGAAAAAGAAGAAGAGGAATTTCTGCGTGAACAACGGGAGCTGGAGGAATTTTTAAGGAGAAACAACGCCAAATCGGAAGAAAGTGACGACTCAGAAACCGAAGGAGAGGCCGCAAAAGAAGTACAAGAGCTAAAACCGCGGTCTACTTCCCAAGCATGCTTGTACTTGCTCTTCAAATGTCCGTTTGAATGAAATTTTTGGAAATAAAGTCAGATTATCCTAAACGTATTGGTGATTGCGGGTTTTATGATGCATTTCGCAAACAATCGAACCTTTGGGATCTATGATGTGATGAAAAACACGATCGAAGCAAGGTAATTGAGCTTGTTTAGTCTAGTATCATTAAGCAAATCGAAGGATTGTTACTCTAGAACTTCAGCATACGTTCTCTTCGATGGAGAGTTTTAGAGAAACAGCTATTTTTATGTCCCAATTTGTGAATTGGTCTTACACCACTCCGGCTTACACCCTAAAGACTTTACATGGCAATAACGCGTATCATTCCCTTTCTTTTGCGTCATTAATAAGCTCATTCATACGGTTTTCAGCTCGAATTTGACTCAATACAATTTCCTGCAAGGCTATAACCAGCTTAAAGGAATCCTGATTTATGCCATGTACAACCCGAACTTGGAAAGAAATGTGACTGCTGACAGAGGTAACCCGTCTAGCTATGAAAAATGTTTGATTTTCAATTGCATTAGACGAGGAACAAATTTATCTCCCGGGAAGTAACCACATAAATAAGTCTCGAGCGGCCATAAGTGGATTACTCGTAAATTTTATGTTAATTGGTAACAAACGGCAAGCCTGACCTTCGGTCGTAGGATATCATGATTAATAATACTCGAGAGATGTACATGTGGTCCGCGAAAGCGATAATTTACAATGTTAATACGAGGACTGCGATTGCCGTGAATTATTCGTGTGCAATGAGTTCCAATGGTCATATCATCTCCCTTAATGCACACGTGACTGTTCTTATAGGTGAATTTTCAACGCATATTGGAGTCGTTCCGTTCTTTCCAGGCTTTTTTGGAGGGTAAAACCTATCAGTGAGATATGGAACTAATTTTGGTAATAGGAAAGGGAAGAGCTCAGATCTCTTTACTTTTATCGTAATGGTTGTGTTTTCGATCGAGCTTGTCTTGGCCACGATCAAGATCATCATCACGGTAAGCAATTGGACCAAGCGATGAGGGATTAATGCTGCTTTGATTTAGGATTTATATAAAATTGCAAACAGCTTTTATCAAACGCGTCGGCTACGTCTCGAACTGTAACCATGATTGTCCATGAACTCATTGTTTCTCACATTTAATGGATGGCCTTAGATCTCTAGTGTTTGACTTATTTTACGTGGTGTTTCTTATTATACTCATGATAAACTGGTTTCTGCTGGTGTTTTCTCAGAGGTAACACAAAAGCCATCCGTTTCGTTCTAATTCCGCTTGTTAGGCTTGAATATGAAGAATACAACAGTCTGGAAACCGTCGATGAATTCAACACCTGGGTTGAATTCGGAGAAGTCACGACAAGGTTCCTTGGCATGCTGGCCGCTGGGATATTTCTGTTAATCCTCAAAATCCTCATTGTGCTTAACACCCAATTCCCTTCCTTTGGGATTCTCTTCCATACTCTTATGGCAGCTAAGAAGGAGCTCTTCATATTTCTTATCGTAAAAAATTCCAATAAGTCCGCCTTTTAATTATTCATTAGGTGACCGCCACGCTCCTCGCAGGATTTGTCACAGTACTGCTTAACAGTTTCGGAATCCGGAATCTGAATGTCAGTAATTGGGCAAGAGCTTGCTTTGGGTCATTTCAACTGGTAATCGCCTAACTTCCTCAAATTTTTACGCGCAACTAGGTTTTCGGTGGCTCGAACTTCAGTGATCTCCACGCCTCAGACGCGACTTTGGCTCCATTTTATTTCTATGCGTTTTTCATTATTTTCAACATCGTGGTGCTGTTTACGTTCATGGTAAAATTTCCCGCAATCGCATTGAGAATGACCTCGCCTTCTTCTCCGTTAGGTTATCATGATGTCAACGTACACGAAGCTTCGGAAGAAAATCCAAACGAAAATCGATGCGCTAACTCAACTAACTGCAGAGAAATCGAAAAAACAGACACTTATAGTGTACATTTATTCTTGATTTAACAAAATTTCACGGCTATCTTGTTCAGTACCGATCTTCTTTTGTGCAGGGACCCTGACAGAGTGGTCCAAGCTGACACTGAGAATCAGCAGAAACCAGTGCCAAAAACTCTCATGCAAATTACGAAAAGAAATCTCGAAAGACTCGACGTAATATTTGACAAAACATCCTCTCATCATTCATTGCATTATCAAAGTACTTCGGGCTTACAAATCTCAACAACCAAGACAGAGAAGCGTTTGAGAGGGAGCTCAAGAAAAAAGAAATAGAGATTAAAGCGTCTATCAGAAGAACAAGAAGAGTAAGTTGCTTTAATTGGCGTCTGGTTAATTTAAATGGTGTTAGGATCGGATTAATTTTAGAAAATGTGACACTCCTGAAACCAAAAGAAAGGTCATGGCGGAGATTAAGGCAGGGCTGTTCCACACGCTTTTCATAGTGATATTTTTGCTCGCGATGAGATTTGAAATCCCAAAAGACGAGGTAATTTTGTTGAATTTTTTGAAAAATCTCACGATAACGGTAAATTAGAGTTTCCAAATCAATATCGCTGCGAAGAATTACTTTACCAATACAGTCTCAGGAACCTTTACAGTTCCTTACCAGCCAGAAACAAAAACTTTTTCTCAAATAGTGTGTTTAGAGGACGTTTACGCTTATTTACAGCAAGTATGAGCTTGGAAACAACTAGCAAATGATCTAATCGACGCGTTAGGTCTACCTCCC
>ENA-UOTZ01001252-UOTZ01001252.1-compost-metagenome-genome-assembly--contig:-NODE-1252-length-18180-cov-4.096559_pt1 | contig 18180 bp, 6 predicted proteins | sample MGYA00238144_ERZ746983 | MGnify/ENA primary metagenome ERZ746983 (study PRJEB28759, sample SAMN06268863) | compost metagenome | isolation source: single cell | place: USA: California, Emeryville, Joint...
CAACTTCACCATTCAAGTGGGGTATTTCTCAATTTGCTGTCTCTTACAGCGCTGTTCCAGCTGGCCATATTCGAAGCACAGTGACTGGAGGATACAGCCCAGTTCTGAACAGCTACATCACTCCTCTACTCCAGAACTACTATGGTGGCTCATTCCCTGGATACGGTGCTGGACAACAACCAACATGGCTCAATTATGTCTTGCAAGGTCAATTCCAACCTAAGAGTGACATCATTGCCATCAACGGTACAATCCTTAACCTCGGTGCTGCTAGTCCAGCTTGTGGTCTATCTCAGGTCCTTCAAGCAGCTAACTATGTTCCTGTCTTTACAGCTCAAACGAAGACCGTCATCGCGCTCACTGGCGGTGCTCCAAGTCTTGCTGGCTTTACCGTGAGCCAAGGCACATTAGGAACAACGCCGATTGGTTCGATCATTGCTCTCGGTCAGCTGGCCCCAACAACTACTCTCACCTACACGATGACACCTCTTGCCACTACGAGAGCTGGTATTGTCAGATTCGTCCTTGCCGTAACTGGTCAAGTGACCAACCAGCCATTCTCTGTCTCGCTTGGTGGACAAAACGTTCTCACTGTACCTCTAAGCGGTCAGAATATCTTCCAGAACGTCGAAATCCAGTTCCCACTTTCCGCAAGTCCAGCGCAGACTGATTATAAACTCACGTTTGTATTCACTTCGCCAACTGGCTCGTCAGGATCACTTGCTTCTGCTCCATTCAAATGGGCTATCGGCCAACTTGCGGTCACTTACAGTAGTGCTCCTGCCGGTCATATTTTGAGTGGTCAGCACGGTGGATACACTCCAGTGGCTAGCAGCTTCTACACTCCAGCTTTGGGTATCTTCTACGCTGGTCAATTCCCTGGATACAGCTCTGCACAACAGCCACTCTGGATACCTTATGTCCTCAACGCTCAATTCGATAACAAGGTGGACGTTATTGCTATCAACGGCACTATTCTCAACTTTGGTGCAACTCCACTAGGTGCTAATATCAACATTGTAGGCACCACTCCATCAGACAGCAGCTGCAGCCTTTCAAATCTCCCATCAGTACTCTCGAGCGCCCATGCTTCCAAATTCCCTGCTCAAGCACTTACCTACCTCCAGCTTACTGGTCCAACCTTCAATATTGGAAGCTTCACAAGTCCGACAGCGAATATCAATATCCGTCTTATTAATTCCGTTCCTGTCATTGGATACTTCTCTCCTTCAGACACTGTCCAAACGATCCTCAGCCCAACACCCTCAACTCAAGCTATTAACGTCAGATTTAACCTTTACACGCTCGGGGATAACATTCAGAACGTACCTCTGACTATTACTGCTGGCGGACAACCAGTTCTCACCTACCAACTCTCGACACCTAACTTCCAACAGAATATCGAAGTTCAATTCCCATACACACACAGTCCATCTGATGCTAAGTTAACTTTCGCTATCACTCTAGGTTCAGCAGCTCCTTCATCTGGCACCTTGAGAACGAACGTTCCAGCGTTCCAATGGGCACTTGGTCAAGTGGCAGTCTCATTCAGCACCGTCCCAGCTGGACATATCTTCAATGCCGTGACTGGAGGATATAGTCCAGTTCTGAGCAGCTACTTCACTCCTTTACTCCAAATTTACCTCGGAAGCAGCTTCCCAGGATATACAAGCGCTCAGCAACCAACATGGCTGAACTATGTCCTTAATGGTCAATTCTCGAATCCGCTCGACATCATTGCTATCAATGGCACCGTCCTTAACTTCAATCTCCACAATCCTGGCGCTGTTTTATCGGCGCGATTAGTTGGAAGCTTCTATCCACAGACAAAGACTGTCCTTGAGCTTACTGGACCTCAATTCGGCTATGGTAACTTCAAACTACCTGGAGGTGGTAACCTGGGCACAACGACCATCTATAATATCCCTGCTCTTGGTCAATTCTCTCCTTCGAACGTGCTTTCATACACCTTGACGGCGCTTCCTACTACCAGGTCAGCTATAGTGAGATTCACCTTGATGATCTCTGGACAAGCCGATAACGTACCACTCACTCTCACAGCCAATAACATCAACATCCTTACCACTCCAATCACTGGAAAGAACATCTTCCAGAATGTCGAAGTCCAATTCCCATTCACTTATAGTCCAAGCGCTCAGAATGTCCTCACAATTCGATTGGGTGCCCCAGGTGCTGGAACCATATCATTATCATCAGCTCCATTCAAGTGGGCGATAAGTCAGATGGCTGTTACCTACAGCGGTGCTCCAGCAGGCCATATTCTTAGTGTCGGTGGACTTGGCTACACTCCTGTAGCAAACAGCTTCTACACACCAATGCTTGGTATCTATCTGGCAGGCTCATTCCCTCAGTACACTACAGCTCAACAACCACTCTGGATTCCTTATGTCCTCAGCGGTCAATTCAACAACAAGATGGACATCATTGCAATCAACGGAACTGTCCTGAACTTCGGCACTCCTACTTCTCTTGGTAGTATTTCAGGCGCTCCATTGAGCAACGCCTTGGCTAACATTGGTCTTACATTGACTGGCACTGCTGCTGGCTCTCCATTAGCTCATACTCGCACGGTGCTTGAATTGGTCGGTCTTAACTTCAAGTTCCCAAGTTTCAGCACCAACGTCGGAACTCCAAGCATTAATTACCTTGGAACGGTACCAGCTCTTGGGAGCTTCGGACCAAGCACCATCCTCACATACCAACTAGCTCCATCGGCCTCAACCAACGCTATTGTTGCCAGATTCAACCTCCATCTGACGGGAACTCCTACTCTTGGCAGTCGATTCACGATTAATCTAAACGGAGCGAATGTCCTGAGCACTCCAATTGTTTCTACTTCTCCAATTCAACACGTTGAAGCTCAATTCCCTTACTACGCCACTACTGGAGGCGCTCAACCAACTCTGACGATCAGTTTCGGATCCTCAGCACCAACAACAGCAAGTTCAAGTGCACCATTCACGTGGGCACTCAGTCAAATGGCAGTAACATATACCAATGTTCCTGCAGGACATATTCCACATAGCGTCACAGGCTCATTCATGCCAGTTGCTAACAGCTTCCATAGCCCACTCCTCCAAATTTATTATGCTGGTCAATTCCCAGGCTACAATCTCCAGCAACAACCAAATTGGATCAGCCATATCCTTTCTGGCCAATTCACGAATGATAGAGACATCATTGCAATCAACGGCACAGTTCTCAACTTCGGAGCTCCTAGCACTGGATTGCAACTCTTTACTCAACCATCCGGCGGCAACATTTTAACAAGCAGCGGCAGAACGACTCCAATTACTTTGGTCCTTGATCTTGTTGGCAACCCAATGGTCAACGCCGGCAAGTGGTCAATCAACAGAGGACCTCTCACTACTATTCAATTGAACGGATTCCCAGCTCTCGGCTATATTAGTCCTGGATACACCTTGACCAGACAATACTTGAACCTCAGCCCGCATCAGAGTATCGCTCTTAGATTCCAGATCAACGTTGCTTCTCCTACAGGTTTGAACTTCTTCCTCAGAGCCAATGGCGTTCCAGTATTCCAATCTAAATTACCATCTGGCACTTACCACAGAGTGATTGAGTCTCAGTTCCCGAACACTCAGAACAACGTCATAATTTCACTCTCAGCAGTCCCAGCTTCTGGCTCTATTCCTTCGAATGCTGGTGGATTCGCAATCAGCAACTTCGGATTCTATGCTAATCCTTGCGGAGTGAAGAACTTCTTCAATAATAAGCTTCAAGCCTGCCAGCTCGCTGGAAACTCTGCTTTCTATGCACTTTCATACGTCAACCATCCTAAAGGATTCCAATGGCTTGCAACTCAACCTTCATGGCACCTGAATCTAGCGGCTGGTCATGCCGGAGCTCCAAACGAACTCTACTACATCAGAGCTCAGCCAGTCAAATACTTATCAGGAACACAGACTTATGCACTTGTCGCACCGAGCGCAATCAGCAGACCTCAATACACCGCTCTCGGAGGCAATCAGATTACCATTGAGTTGGTTAACCTCAAATCCTCTCCAACACAGTGGATCTACACAACTCCAAGCGGCTCTTCAAGTGCACCACTCACTCAACATGGTGGCTTTAACGTTCTCGGATCATTCAACGTCGGAGCGAACTACATCCTTACCAGAACCTTCACAAATCTTCCTCAACACGCTACGGTCATCGTTAGATACCGTCTGATGGGTACTGGTAACTGGAATAACCTCGCTCACTCAGTCCAGATGAACGGCATCCAGATCTTCACTAGAAATATCACCATGAACAACGACTTCAGAGATATCGAACTTCAATTCGTTCATACTCAACCTAAACTTGAACTCAAGTTCATGGTCACCAGCCAAGGTGCTCAAACCGATAACAACGCTGGATGGAACCTGCACAGCTTCGCTATGCACATGAACCCTTGCTCTGTGCAGAACGTCTTCAATGTTCTCCTCAACACTTGCGCTAAGGCTGGCAACACTGCCACTTATCAATTGTACAGAACCGATCACTACGGTCAGTTCTACAACCAAGGATTGAACCTCATGTATCTTCCTAAATTCCAGAGTGAAACCGGCCTCAAGGATGATGGTAGAGAAATCTATCACATCTGGACCGGCGAACAGAAACCAGTTCAATCCAAATTCACTGGCCTCACGATTATCGAACTCTCTGGCACCAACTTCAACATGGGCAACTTCCAGATCCGAGGCACGAGACAACCCGCCTTCAGCAGCCAATTGCATGGCTACAAACTCATGGGACCATTCGAGTCAACTGCTATCATCCGCAGAGTCTGGACCTCACTTCCTACCCATACCACCATCACTCTCAGATTCAGACTCTATCTCGTTGGTTCATGGGTCGACCAGAACACTATCGTCCAATCTTCAGGACAAACCGTCTTCAAGTATGTCCTCGGTGAAACTGATACCTACCAAGACCTTGAAATTTCATTCGACCATACCTCACCAACTCTTGAAATCACTATCCTCTCCACTCCAAGCACTAACAGGGGCGCAAGAGCTGGCATCCAATTCGGTATCAGTGACATGGCAGTCCACCTTAATCCTTGCGGACAACGAAACTACTTCAACATTGGCACAGACAAATGTGCTAAATCGTCTGGATACTCAACCGTATACGGCCTCGTCCAGACCAATCCTCTTGGTAACTTCCCTGAGAAGAGCGCTACACCACTGTGGTTCAACATTTTGGAGAACAAAGCTGGCATCGATGATAAGGCCCACGAAGTGTACAGCTTCTTGAACGGAAATCGTCTCCAAGTTATCAAGGGAGTCCGTGGCAAACCACAATTCTTCGATTTAGATCTATTGAGCAGACTCAAGAGACAGATCAAATCTACTCCAATCAGAACCGACGCAGATACTAATGCCTTGGCATTCTTATCCGGTAGAACAAGCACTAGTATTGTTGGTGACTACAACAACGGCACCATATCATCTTATGGCACAGGCTTCCACAATCTCTTCGGTACAAGCTTCGCTCAAAGCAAAGTTGACCAATTCGAATTCTCGTTCGGAGAGATGGAAGGATCGGCTTGTGTTGGTCTTATCGAAGCTGCCAACTCAGAACTTCTCGACCTCAACGGTAACTACCGCGATAAGAGTTTGGTTATTTGCTCTGACAACTTGCTCAACCTGAACACCAAGTTCATGGTTAAGATCGATGTGGGCAAGAAGCTTGTGACATTCCAGGATCAATTCTACAAGCAGGGCAAATCATTCCAATTCAACAACGTGAACAACCTTCACTACACTGTCCAGTTCCATGACAAGGGAACTGTGTACTTCGGAAAGAAAGTTCACTACTACTCTCCTATGAAGAGATCCAACATCAAGAGAAGGATTCAAGCGAGGAGACAGAAATAAAGTTTTTCTTGTTTTGTGATTAGTACGAATTAAATATATGCGTAAACTCATTTCATCTTTCGAGTCTGCATGATATATGAATATGTTTCTTGAGTAATCTATCTCTATATTTCTCATTTAATTTTTATATATAGACAATTCAATTAATTTCCAAAAAAACTTGTTTGCTCCCTAAACGTCTAGATTATTAACTTCATCAATCATCATTAGTTACTGTAATAAAAAAGTTTTTTGAGTAATTTAGAAAATATGGTTCGTTAGGTCATTATATTTATTGATTACATGTAAATTAGAAGCCCAGAGAACAGCAACCATTCGATTATTTGAGACTTTTTGGAGTAGCATTAGGATTAAGTAAGATGATATTTTGCAGGTTTCTGATCAAAGCAAATATTTCAAACTGAAAAAAAAAGAAAATGAGAAAATCAATAAAATTAGCAGGATTATCAGCTGTTTGAGAATAGAAATCTTTAGCATGCTGTTCTTGATTTGATTAAGATTATCAATCATCTGATCCGGAACTGATGAATCTTTCCTACGATTTTTTTGGGTTCATATTTAACCGTGGTTTGGTATTACAATATTCTTGAAGTATATTTGGTCTGATGTGCGTCTTCGAGAATGAATGGAGCGATTAATAGAAAAGCGAGAAGCTCATTTTCTTTCGCTGAATTGGTTCAATGCGATAAGAAATTTTTGCAAATACCTTATTTCGAATCGTTTGAGCAACTACAGTTATTGGTGGAGAGAATGAGGAGATTTACTTTTGAATTTCAGTTTGCTTGAAGCTATTTTTTTGGAGGCGAACTTTGAATTTTAATAAATAACTCTGTACTATTCTAGATAAGTTTATTAAATAATTAATCCGTTCATTTTTTCAATTGCTACAAAAAGCATTTCAATTCAAGTCTAAAATAATAAAAGAACTTAGTTCTTTTAAAACTGGTAAACGAGCATTCTCTAATCTTCTCAATACTTGTATAAATAAAGTCTTATGATTCGCAGGAGAAGTATGAATCAGAAGCATCGACTATACCACATGTAATAAAAAAGAAGGCGAAAATTCAACATTCCAGCGTTGCAAGAGTATGAACGGGTTTTCTAACTCAACGCGTTGTTATTTTGGAGTATTGGAATTCTTTATAAGGTATATACAATCATTCTGACAGTTTTTTGAGACGCAATCATTTTCTTCTTGCATTTAGCTATTTCAAATTATTTGATCAAAATAAATGAAAATAAATTTTATATTGCATTTACAAAGTTCCGTCGATTTACAACTGAAAGATTTTCATAAATGACCAAGAGCTCAAAGAATCACCAGCCACTATATCAAAAGCTCAGCAAGTACTTGATTATAACTCCAGAGGGTATATTGGATGAAACCGTCTCATCTTGAGTTTCCAAGGAAGATGATTTAGTTATCAGACAATTAGATGAAGGGATTTATTCCATTCTCAAAGAAGGGAAATTGATCGTTGACTCCCTTAATAAGCTCGCCAGCGATTATGGCTATGTTATAGTCCTGAACTCTAACCGCAAAGAGCATCAAATACTTCAAGCTTTAACAAAGCTTGCTGAAAGTTGTAAAAAAGAAGGTCTGGTCATGCAAAGACATCCAATAATTGCTGGTATAGTGGTCAGAGACCGTGAACATTTTCCGCAAGTCAGTGCAAACAACCTAAGAGTCGTAACAGACAGATCGCATAGGATAATGATCGCTAGCTATGGTTTGCACTCCCAAAAAGAAACAGATATCCTCGATGGATTCTCAAAATTGTTTTCCAATCTCAATTTAGACTCAAACCGTCTCCTGTTTATTGATAATTGTTCTGAATTTATCAAGGAAGCGACTCAAAGAAGGTGGAGAGCGCGAGATGCGAGCTCAACTTCCTTCAAAAAAATTCTTGAAGAGTTGTATCAGGAGGAAACCAAAGCAAAGACTCCTCAGAAGCAGACCTGAGAAGAAGAAAAAAAATTAGCAGTCCTCAAGAGCAACAAGGGTGAATCTTCTATAGCGTCTTCATTGCAAGAAACCCAAGCTCAAAGCTTTCAGAGTTCAAATCAAAGTCAAATCACTCAGAAGAATTTCATTGATCTAAATGGAGAAAAGAAAATAGCGATTAATGCCGCGAGTGCTACATCCAAAATTGAAGATTGTGGACCTAGAAGAGGAAATTCAGATGTTGGTGAAGAAATATCAGCTGGGCTATCCAAGAGTAATAGTTCTAACTGAGTACCATCGCAAGAATCTGCCTACCAATTCAGGATAAGCGAATCAAAAGATCGTCTACCTCAGCAAACTAAGGCAGTATTTTGAGATCGTTAAAATAGATCCTGAAGAAGCACTCACCTTGGAAGAGCATCTTCGGGGAGCTGAAGTCGTCCACAGTCCACAATGCTCCGAGTAGGAGAGGAGCTGTTATTGCCACTTCTGGAGAGAGGATCAATTATAATGAATTAAATGAGGTTGATCAAAAGGAGTTTGTGCAAACATTGAAAGAAATAATAGAGGTTAAGTCTTCAAAACTTGAGGAAATTTTCTTGCCTTTTATCAAAATCGACGGTCGATTCCGAACAGCATTCGAGGAGCTTCAAAACTGAAAGCAGCAGCTTTTATTCGCTTTCGTTGGTGAGGTGAGAAAATTGATTACCCTTCAGATCAGAAAACTTGAAAAACAGTTAGCCGAGAAACATGCCACTACTTGGGATTAACCATTGAATGAGCTCCCAATAGAAATGAATCAAAGAGTCGAACTGTTCAGAAGTAAAACGCAATTAGAGGCATACACAACTGCCGAAGCTCCTAATTCAAAGGATACGAAACAGTTTCAAGTGTCTCAGACAAAAGAAACATTTGTTGGAAGAGAGCTTGAGTTGTCTCAAATAAAAAAACTTTTCAACGCTAATGATGGGATTATTGAGTGTGCAATTATTGGCGCTGCAGGCTTGGGGAAATCTCAGCTGGCAACTGAATATATAATAAGAAATCAGAACGAAATGTATTCTGAAGTAGTATGGCTGCATGCAGAGCAAAACGATTTAACCGTTGATCAAATGCGGATCTATCTTGAGACGTGCTATAAGATCAAATTTGACAAGAAAGAAGAAAACAAGAAGTCGGTAATCACTAAAAGATTTTATCAAACTCTGGGTGATGTGGTTGGCGGAAGGAGTAAGAGTATAAAGAAACACTGTATAATTTTCGATAGTGCTGACAATATGGAGCAATTGGTTGAATATCTGCCCGATAGTAGCAGCTATCCAACCTTGAAGGTTGATATTCTGATTACCTCTCGATATAAAAAATAGGATAAGCTAGTGGAAATGATGATTGAAATGCAGGCATTTGGAATAGAAGATATGAAAAATTATGTTAGAAAATGTTTGGCTGGTTCTAGAGTGAAACAAGTTGATGATGAGCAGCTATCGAAGGATGTGCTCGCATTTCATGAACTCATTGGCGGTCTGCCATTAGCTTTCTCGCTAGCAATGGCATATATCCAACAAAAAGAAATAATCATCTCTAATTTTTGCGATTTATTTGTGAAAGAAAATAACAAGGAATTTATATCTCAGAAAAATACAATATTCGAAGATAAGACAACTGAAGAACTTGAAGACCATTCAGAAAATTTGAATTTCATCTCAACAGTCCTGATTCTGGCTTTGGTAGACCTGAAACGAAAAAACCACAATGTTGAGTTTGTTTTAGATATAATAGCTTACCTTTCTCCAGATAACATCAGCACAAATCTGGTCTTTGATTGTTGGATTCAATGCCAAAATAAAGAAAATATTAGTTCGCAATTAAGCAGTTCCAAAAAGCGTTCTACTCTTAATCAACTCCTAGGAGAAGAATGGACAAAATTGTTGGATATAGAGAACGCTCATGAGGATAAAGAGTGCACAGTTCTTGCAGAGAATTTCGAAAAGGCTTTAGAGCTGTTACTTTCCTATTCAATAATAGCAGTTAATCCGGTCCAAAACCAATTGATTGAGCTCGAAAGCGAATTCGCCCAACAAGTGCAGATCATTAATATTAATGTGCACCAATTAACACAACAAGTAATAAGGCTGAACCATCAATGAAGCGGAGTCTACGAAAGAAATTATGAAAACGTGTTTCGCTGGGTGTTTGCTGAGTTGGATTATGATATTAGAGATATGAGAGATGTTAGGAGAGCAGGACTTTTAGTTCCTCATGGAATTTACTTAGAAAATCTTCAAAACCACATCAGTGACCATGAAATGGCTAAATTCCAAGAAAAGATTGCCGACCAGCAGGATGAGGTCGGAAAATATAGTATAGCCTTGAAATATTATGAAAAGGCTCTGTTACTTAAAGAAAAACATTACGGCAAAGACCACCCTGAAACTAGCAAGGCGCGAGTTAATCTTGGGAATGTATGGGAAGAGTTAGGAGGCTATGAGAAACAGAGGGATCTTTTCACTCGCGCACTTGAAATCACCGAAAAACATTACGGAAGCAGTCATCCAGAAACTGGAAAAGTGCTTTCTGATTTGGCAGGTGAATTAGGTGATTATGGGAAGCAGAAAGATCTTTTAACATGATCACTCACAATCATCGAAAAGCACTATGGTAAGGATCACCCTGAAACTACCCATGTGCTCACTCATCTCGGAAATGCATGGGGAGATTTAGGTGATTATCACAAGCAGAAAGATCTTTTAACACGATCACTCGCAATCACCAAAAAGCACTATGGAAAAGATCACATTGTCACGGGTCAAACACTTTGTAATCTCGCAGATGCATGGGGAGAGTTAGGTGATTATCACAAACAGATAGATCTTTTAATTCGATCACTCGAAATCACCGAAAAGCACTATGCCAAAGATGATATTGAAATTAGTGATATTCTTACCGATCTCGGAAATGCATGGGGAGATCTAGGTGATTATCACAAGCAGAAAGATCTTTTAATTCGATCACCCGAAATCACCGAAAAGCATTATGGCAAAGATCACCTTGAAACTGCTCATGTGCTCACTGATCTCGCAAATGCATGAGGAAATTTAGGTGACTATCACAAACAGAAAGATCTTCTAAAACGAGCTCTCAAAATCTAAGAGACACACTATGGGAAAAATGATCCTGAAACTAGCATCACATATGTCCATCTTAGTATTGCATGGGGAAATTTAGGTTATTATGAGGAAAAGAAAAGGTTGTTAACTAAAGCATTGAAAATCCACAAGAAATATTATGGTGAAGATCATCCCGATATCGGCAACACACTCTCTCATCTCGGCAATGCATTGTACAATCTTAATGATCTTGAAAATGCTCAGCAACTCCTCTTACGAGCTTTACAAATCAATAAGGACTTTTTCGGTGAGAAACATCCTCTTCTCTGCCCGATATTAACCGACCTGGGAAACTGTTTTCTGGCATTGGAAAATCATTCACAAGCAGAAAATTATTTATTGTCTGCGCTAACACTAAATGAGTCATTTTATGGAAAAAACCATTTAAGCGCAAGGCTGACACTTACTAGTCTTGGTGACCTTTATTATCAAATGAAAGAATTTGAAAAAGCTTTAGATTATCAATCTAGAGCATATCAAATCTCAGAAGTAAATCTAGGCGAAAGCCACAAACATACAATCGAGGCAATCAACGAGATCATAAAGATTACAGAACGCATTCCACCAACGGAAGTTCGATCTGAAAACAAATTTGCATGACTCACGACTGAGAAAGTATTCCTCTTGATAGTTAATGACTTTGCCTTGATGATAATAATTATTGTGGTAAATGAAGCTTGTAATTTTTAATCATCTTATAGTAAATTTATTTTACATCTTGATCATTCATTATTTCATAATATTGGCATTTATCAAATAAACAACCGGAAAACAAAGCAAATAAATAACAAAAATCCTTTTCGATTTCAACAAATAATATAAATGAACTGAAATTCCCGAAATATCGCTATCATTCATAATTTACTTCGCGGATGATCAACTTATTAATTGAAAGAGACAGACTTCCTATTTCAGTTCATATTTTCCGCTGAATTCTGCAATTTTTAACAAATCACATTATTTTCGAATCGTCTTAACAATACGGACATTATGGCAAGGATTTCAGTTGATGTTTTAGTTATTTTCTAACCTGTTTTATTGGAAGCAGGTTTGGTAAGAGAATAAATCAAGTTAAGCAGTTGACAAAAACTAAACAGGTTTATTAAATCGTTAGAGTAATTTAATTGATTTTATTTGGAGTTTTCATAAATCTCTTTTCGATCAAATTCTCAAATAGCAATTGAAAATAGGTACGATCAAAACTGGCAAGCCAGCGTCATCTAATCTTCTGGAAAGTAACCTTCGACATACTAACGTCTTTTGCAATGAATGCAAAAGAAATGATAAATGTTACACAAAATTTAATCTCATAGAGAGTTCGTGAATTTGGAATTAGGATCAGATCGGTCTGTTTCAATTGAAAGAGAATGAGAATCTCAACAACCAGTAAAAGACAGAGTTTCAATCTCTAATTTTTCGGAAAAGCTCATAGACGAACTTCTGACTCTTATTCTGAAATGTGGTTTTGAATAGACTCTCCAAATAATGTCTGTTTAAACATAGGAGAACGAGAATTTTTGCTTCCTTTTTCAAGCAAAAAGAAAGAATAGAATACATTGCTTCAAAATTGAATTTCTCTGATAATCTATCACTCAAATATATCAAGTCATTGGAAATGAACATTTATTAACCAAATCAAAGAAATTTTATTTTATTCAAGTGTTTAATAACTCTAAAAACCAACAGCAAAATGCTTAAAAGAGATCAGAACATAGAAGAATTACTCGAAATCGAGGAGAAAACACCTTCAAAATTACTTGCATGGTGCACTCAAACGAGTAATAAAGCCAGCGTTCTCGATCTTAAGACCCAGCAAGAATATCCAACTTTCGAAGGAGTCTAACTTACTAAGAGAGGTTTCTTGTTTTCACTTGAAAACCAATAATAATGCTCTTCCTTGAGGCCCATCTCATACTACTCATGTCAAAGAAATCTCAAACTCAACTCTTCTGGTCTCTCTCCAGCATTCCTTTATCGACTCTGCCAATATGGAAATATTTGACCTTTCAACCCAAGGACGAGGAAATAAAATTTACTCCTTTGAAGAGGTTAGAGGGGGTAAATATTCCAATTCTTTGAGTTTATTATACTATTCTTGCTTCATGATTTCTCACGACACATGATTTCTACAACACGAGCATATGATTGTTTTGTAGTCACAGGATTTGGAGATGCAGCATACAGTTCACGGCGGAATTTTCTCGCTGCGCTCCCTGGTGCAGGAAAAATTGCATATCACCTCTTTAGCATCAGGTCCAATGAAGAGAAAGACTGCCGACGTGTGCAATCGCTAAGAAAAACATCATGGCCTGCCCACTGTGATATTGGAAATTGTAACTTTTTCAATAGTTTTTTATCAATGATTATTTTCTGTGTTTTTCGGCTATTGCCTCCTAGCAATATTTCCTATCTGAATTCATTATAATGTAATGCTATAACAAGCTTCGACTTCGATCCCAGTGGAAAGTCTATAGCCATTAATGATCGCAATGGTGCGTGCTTAATACGAGACTTAAATACTAATGAATATGGTTTCCACGTCAACCTCCATGCACCTAAACAACTAGGTAATCTATTTGCTAACTCCTTATCATCTAGTTTTCTATACCGCATTTTCTCTATTTCAATTCTCAACGAGTCTGAATAGCTCTCTGAAATTATCTATTGTGAAATTTTGAAAATCTGTTGTTCGTTATGCTTAGATCCGTGTTGCCGAAGCAGATGGAGCACGAACGCTGGAGAGCCACTATTGTTCGTCAAGTACAATAGAAAGCAGCTCAACGTATTGGATGCTGAAAAACAAGTTCTAAACTTGAAGGATCCCATTGAAATTGACCTTGGTAATTTCATCTGGTTTTTCGAGGCCAATTAATATTCCATTGTTTCTGAACGATTGGTAGTATCAAATTTTTGCATTGATGTTTGCCCAATCAATGGTAATTTGCTAGTTGCAGGTGGCTGCGATAAAAGAATAAAGATTTATGATCAACGAGAGGCAAAGATTGTGAAAAGTTTTGAGGGCATTCATTCAGGTGAGGAATGCTAAATTAACAAATTGTTTAACAAAATGTAAAGATTTAATTGTTTGTGTGATGGGATATAAATGGAGTTAATTTGGCGAGCTACTCTTGTGATAAGACTGTTAAAGCATTTGACTTTAAGTCGGAAAAGGTAACTCAGACAAGATTTACACCAGATGAACGTAAATTTCAAGTTTCCATTTTTTTATTTGATCTCGATTTTTTTAATAACTGATAGACCGGCTTCACTCAGTTTGCTTCATCTAGTTGAGCATTGCAATGCTGGATAGGAGGAGGGGGAGGAGGATGAAGAAGAAGATCTCAGAGAAATTAGGGAATAATTTAGTTCGTTGGTTAATCCTCATTTTTCTTGGGTATATATTTATTATCTCTATTTACAAAAAACAAGCAGCAATGATTAACTTGATAAAAACTTAAATAGAAAGTGTGCAAAATTATAAAACTGAATTTTATTGATGAGTTTTGAGAAATAATTTTGAAGTTCGCTCTTTTGCTAGGCTGAGAAGCACGCCCATGAAATTTACATTTAGAAATATTTAGCCAGAATACTTAGTTTTCCAGAGTTTAGTATCTACAAAATTTAACTGCATTAGTATAACTTTCAACATGGGATGAATGTAGGCTCTAAGTTCTTCTTGTCTAGTCAGAGTTTATTATTGTTAGCTAAACAGATGTAACAAATCAAAAATTGATAAGAAAAATTTTGGAAAATATTCATTTTTGATAATTAAAAGGTAACTAACCTAGTATATGTTAAGGTTCAACTTCAATCTTCAAGCATTTCCAGACTCATTTTACTTTTTTGCTCGAGTTTTGATTAACTCTGCATTCGAGCTTTTTTAACATTTTGATCAAATACACATAAAAATCAATAAAAAGTCTTGCAATTTTACACAAAATATACATCCCAAAGCTGCTTTCTAAACAGGCAAAAAAAAGAATTCATAAACGGTAAAAATTTCTTCGCGGCATTATTGATAACATAAAAAACAAAAAACTAATTACGGGGTCGAATTGCAATAAGTAATAGGCACGCATGCTTCATACTCTATGCATTTCTTCTCCCAAGATACGTCGGATTTTTCAAACACAGGTATATCATAGCAAGTATTCAGCTTACACCCACACGGAAAGTTCCTAAAGCTCTCTCTAATCCTTCTCCCGTTGTCACTACAGCCAAGATCACCTTTACATTCCTCGCTGAGGCTGTCATCCTCCAATCCCTTGAGAAAATCATAATGGCACTCGCATGGAACACTCACCATGTCTCCAGACTTTGCGACACATCCAGAAGACCCCCAACCCAGTTTCTGGTGACGACGAGCACACATCTCATACATCATACATTGCCTATCGGTGTAGTCGAGCGGAGGACGACAAGCGAGACATTTTTGTGTTGGCTGCCAGAGATTTTCATCGCATTCCTTCTCGCAATTTTGATTAAACCCTCCTTTTTCTATTAATCCGCACCAATTCCCATACTCTCTGAATGGACCAGACGCATTGAATTTAGCTCTAAAGTGGGCAGAGCTCTTCATTGGGCTTGTATCATATGAGACCTCCGGTTTTCCGAACTTATGGCTATACTCATAGCACTCTCCTGATTTGGAAAGCTTGCTCTTCAGGTGATAAATGTCAAATGGCTCAATGACTTGGACTGTGACAAATTCAGTGGAATTAAGCTCTCCGGCTGACAGGTCCGGCCAATGGAATTTAAGTAGATTGCCCGTCAAATCAGTGTGGATTCCAGCAGAGAAAGCTCTGGCCTGTGGAATCAATTCGGAGCTCTGGTTAGTTTTAATTGTGAAACAGTGTACATGATCAAAATCTCCTTCGAAAACTGTATACAGTTTAATATATTTATCGTCGAATTTATGCTGAATAATTTGAAATGAGCTACTTTCATTTGCTATTTGAGTAAGCAATCTTCTGCCTTTGTAAGCTTTCGGAAGATTCTTGACGAGGAAGACTTGATTATGTGGGTTGTCGACAAAGACGTCCCATTGGAGGCTGGCGTTGCGAGAAGAAGTCACTCTAAGAAAGGGGTATTTATTGTAGTTTACGAGGTCGTAGTGGTAGCTGAAAGACTTGAAGAATTTAAAAATGAAGATGAGAACTACGATGATGACGATGAGTTCAACAATGCATATCGTTGTTCTGAAAGCCTTTTGCCAAAACGAGGCTGATGGCTTCTCGGAAATTCGTTCCGTTAAAGGAGATTTCCCTGTGAGAGGTGCATCTATCGAAATTTGTCCGGTATCCATGATTCCAATTGCGATAGAGATTTAATTAATTTTGGTCAGTTATAGGATGAGTTTCGAGAAGTAATGTACCCTCGATTTCTACAAAATATTCTTAAAGTGTAAAATCCTAACGTTGATATGCTTTTTTCGAAAGAAATGCTATGAAACTTAACTTACTTCGACTCGAGAATCAATGTCACAGAGTTATCGCGATAATGATATGGGGAACTGTTAATCTGAAGCGGATTGTGCCTACTTAGAGGTAGAGTGTGGAATTATCACCACAATAAGACATTTTTTTAGCGGTTATTGAAGATGTATTTATTTTTTATTGTCGTACGAACGCTTCTATTTTTGAAATTTCGATAAATCATGCGCTGAGATTTTCTTCGAAAGAAGAATCAGTATTAACTGATTCAAAAACGCAATTAAAAAGTCTGATTTGGGAGTTGCAGCTTCTTACTTGTGCTGTCTCCTACAAGAGGATTTTTGAGCACTAAAGATATCGATTCATTAGATAAGCTCATCTGATGGTACCATAAATGAGATTTCATCATAGAATTTAATACCTGACTCTTGATTTTACAACTGATGCAAGCGATTGTATTGATAGTTGATAAGAACTATGATTGTGAAGGTCATTCCTCCTTCAAAAGGAAAAGTACTCCTAATTAGAATTTAAGAATATTCCAATTTTCGAAATTCTCTGGTCATTTCAATTTTTAAATATTTTTCTCCTATTGAGCACAGGGAATTGAATGTCAGTTTAGGTTGGAGATTTCTATAAGGATTCGCTTCGGTGGTTAGATTGAATGTTAATTAAAGAAATGAGAGGCTTGGTGTGTTAGAAGGGTGTAAAATCGGCTGATTATGATAAGTTGAGGCAAGCGACTTGAGCTTAACCGACGAGCTTATCATATTGATTAGAGATTGTTATAACTCAGTCAATTCCAAATTTTCGTTGAAAACCGCACATTAAAAATGCTATTTTGATATATTAAAGGGCTTCTAGATACATTATAACATTGCAAAGCAAATTAGTTAGTACCCATATGTTTGAAAAATTTATTAAAATTGTAAAGAGAGTTGGTGACTTTCAGAGAGAAACGTATCAATTTGTATAAATCAACCTCAAAGCTAAAATACTACCGAGAAAACAAATGCCTCAAAAAATTAGCCTTTATTCCATGATTAATTTTTGAATGAAAACCTATTTAGAGGTGCACAGTATCGTTATCTGACTCAGAGCGAAAGACTCGAGCATAATATATTGAGAAATGATTCAAGAGAGAAATTTGGACACTCTCAATATTGTAAAAGCAAAAGAGAGCAATGAATTATCATTTCCCATTGTTAATAGCAATTTCATTACAGATGGCTTGCTAAAAGAGTCTTTTTTATTCTTATATAGGAGAGAGCACACTGCATTTATTCTTCCAGACACAGATATGCCACCCTCAGCATTCACTTGGCAACAGTCAATGCCATCAGTCAGAATCACAATGAAAAAGATAGCAGGCACTCCAACGACAGTCAGCAGCTTCAACACTAATCTCGATGAGAGCGCCGGTTGGGAATGGCTAAAAGAGAATGTAAACAAAGAAAGTGTGAAGCCTTATTGCCCTCAATCGGAAACTGATGATTCTCTGAAAAGAAATGGTGACACAAACGTGATGATACTCGAAGATATCGGAAGCAATACATCTTCTGACAAAAAAGCGCTTACTAAAAAGGAATTCAGGGAATTAGTCTTCGATATGGCTCAGCAGGGCTACACAAGCCGAGCTATTGCTGAAAAATTAAATGTGAGCTTGTTTAAAGTCAACTACGGCTTGAAGGTCCAAAAGAAATTGAGAAAAGCTCGTTTGCCTCAAG
>ENA-UOTZ01001253-UOTZ01001253.1-compost-metagenome-genome-assembly--contig:-NODE-1253-length-18164-cov-7.662962_pt1 | contig 18164 bp, 12 predicted proteins | sample MGYA00238144_ERZ746983 | MGnify/ENA primary metagenome ERZ746983 (study PRJEB28759, sample SAMN06268863) | compost metagenome | isolation source: single cell | place: USA: California, Emeryville, Joint...
AAGAAACTTAAACTAGGTTCCAAAGAATCAATATCTCTGACAAATGGTGACGATGGGTTTCGATGGTAGACTTACCTCGAAGCGAGATAGATTTGAGAATGAGCATCTTTGAGTTTTTTTAATACAAGATCGGCGAAGTGAGAAGTCGGAATAAATTGTGATTGGAGATGAAAATGAAAATCAAGATCCTGTTTAGAAGTACAATTTTTGTTCCATGCTCATGCTATTAAGACAAGCGATTTAATCGAGTCTCAAGCTGGTAAATAAAAGTTAATTAAACGGCGCAAATAATTGGCAAAGATAACCGATATAAGGAATTTCAATATCTTTTTACGTTGGAAATTGAGAGGCTATCTCTGCTGAACACTGAAAAAGTGATCTTTTGAAAATTTCTCTGCAGTAGAATCAATATAATAAAATCATCATATATATATATCAACGCAAAATATTCTGTAATTTAAGCTAGCCCTGCATTAATTTGTTGATGACTTCCTTTATATTTCTTGATCGGGCCGAAAAAGTCCACACAACAAGTATTTATCAGAACCTAGCTAAATATTGGAAAAGACTCACATCTAAGACAGCTCATTATAACAAAGGAGATCTGACGGTAAATCATCCATTACAATAGTTTTCTAGCGAAACAAATACTTAGAGAAACTTTTGAGTCTCTTTTCTAAAGCCTAATCGTGCGATTATTTTAACTATTTTAAATATTGAGTAACATAGAAAATTCTAAACATTTCTTTAAAAAATTGCAAGTTCACTGTTATCACATATCCATGAACATCACTTCTATCTAATGACTTTTATGAAACAATTTGCTGAGCAACAACAAGAATAATCCTAAAATGAAGTTCTCCGCTAGTTTACTTCCTAAAATAGAAATTTTCATATTCGCTTCATAATGAGCAACCTCCTGTCTGCTCAATGACGACATCGATTTCATCACCGTTTTCCATATTCAACTAATGGAAAGAAAATCAGGAAAAATATATATTTATAGTAGTTTACATCATTTGGAGACTGCGTTTCGGAAATTCTTTCACCATCAAACAAGAACCTCACATTTTGGGGGTTGATCTGTTAGGAATTTTGCAATATATTAGCTACAATTTATTGGAATAATAGTAAGATTACCTGCTGACGATTACAGTAAGCATCCATCAGTTTTTTGAATTGCGTTGTTTTTTTAATTTTGAAAAAGACTTCCTCTCCGTCCTTGAGAAAATAAGTTCGTTCAATAAACCACTGGAAGCAGAAAGTTAGAGTTACCTGACTTTTTACTTTGAGATTAAGGTAGTTATCAGTCGCCTGCTTTTCTGCTGTGTTAGTTTCATTGCCATTTGTTTGAGCTTCTGTTGCATTTTTCTCTGCCATCGTCGAGCTTGGATTTAAATTCTATGTCTGGACACGTAATTGTTTGATTATTATAAATATTCGGATCGTAATCCGAGTACGTGTCCGGACGAGGTAGTAGCCGTTTTTTAGACTTTTATTTGGTTGGATCAAAATTATCTCATAAAATAAAGGCTAACGAATATATATGTTTACGAATCTTTACTTGAATTAAATAAGTCTCCCAAGTTCTGATTTTTATTGAGCCGGGAAAATGATAGGGTTTTTTGTATATATTTCTCTTTTTTTTTGCGGGAAGATAAGCATCGACTCCTAATAACAATTAAATGCTCATAAAATGTAGAGTCAAAAGCTTATACCTTTAATCAAAAGTACTCTTTTTTCTGAAACTCAAGAAAATTTTTGTGACCTCTAAAGAAACTAAAATTACCTAAATGCCCGTACTTTCTGAAACTTGACAAAAACTTATCTCATTTTACTGAAAAGTAATTATTTTCATTATCGGAGTGCTACTTAATCCAAAAAGACGAGAAAAGAACGGAAGGAAATAAATCTATGTATATTTTTATATATAGCTTGACACAAGTAAACAAATTTTAGTCACTGAAATTTGAGCGGCGATGTTATAGAAAAAAGAATGGTAGGCAATCTTTTCTTCCAGTAATTTTAGTTTTCTAAGTGCTTTTTTGAACTCCATCGATTACAATTTTGTTAATACCATCAATTTTGATGAAAGACTTTGTATCTTCTGGTAAAAATTTAATGTGTTAATGTATTAGAATCAGAGACATGTATTGCTACAAATCTAGATGTTCTCCAATTCTACAGGAGGTATAATAGGAAATACGAATTTAAGTTTTGGGTATACTCTTGTATCCTCTCAACATTAATAAAGCGTATTGTTTATTGATCACCAATAGAACCTCTTGAGCTCCTACTCGAATTAATAATTCCATCGCCTTTTTACAAGCAAATTTTTTATTTTTCAGTTATGACTTCAAAAGATAGAGATCACTCTTATTTTGTCGCTAATATTTTCCTAATTATTTTACTATGTATTCGGCTTTGCTCGGCAACAAACAATTTATCTTGAGCAACCAAAAACTATCATTACTCACGAAGCCTCTATGAGAAGCAGTCCATACCTTTGGATAGATACTTATAATTTTTCATAGAAAAGAGTTTGTTGAGCTGTTTTCTTTGTTTCTAATTTAAAGAGAAATAACCGCCGGTGAAGTTCTCAACAGACAACAGACAAAAGAGATAAAAGATTTCAAGCTTCGCTGGTGAGAAAGTCTAGCTAACATGGTCAGGACAAATCTCCAAAATCTCGAAAAGATTTTTTTCCACGAGCTTAAATGAGATCAGTCTTTTCCAGAATTCTCTTGTTCTCTTTGTTAGCGACATCAATGTAACCAACCAAATCGCTGACATAAGCGGCAGCCTGTCTCTCGATGTCGTTTTTAATTGGGATGAAGGCTGAGATGGAAAGGAAAAGTATTAACTTTCTTCAATTTCAAAATGAGTTATTACTATTGGCTTTCAAGTGATTATCTGCATAGTCAACGATTTCTCTGCCCTCATAAGTTTCTCTGAGGTGCATCTTGGCAGTGTACCAATTGACATCAGCGATGGTTTGGTTGTTGATTAAAAGGCTTTGTCTGTCTCTTTTTTCTGGTTTCGAGATTTTTCATTTTAGATAACTCTTCCCACAGGTGCTGAATAAATTTACCTCTAACTGGGTAGGCTTTGAAGAGTCTTTGATAGTATGGGACTGGCCATTGGGCTGTTGAAACGACTCTGTCGGTGATAGGTCTTTCCTGAAGAGGACCCCAATTGATGCCAGAGAAATTCATGGAGGCTATGGTGAAACGGTGGATGGGTTAAGCATATGTGCTAGATGAGGAGGGACTTACAGACAGAAGTCAAGCTGACGACTTTCTTGTAGTTCTGAATGTTCATTTCCTTCTTTCTTTAGCTCTCTTGTTTTATTTATTTCTTTATTACAAATATACACTTTGATCAAAGTGTTAACTTACCAACACTAATCTCCTGCATCGCATTAAGGTCATTTGGTTCGCTTATTTAGAGACAAATATTGCTTTTCTTGTTGCTAAGCAAATTCATTCGAAGACGAAAGGTGGTCAAGTTTCAGGATCTGTTAAACACAAGAATCATGAGAGGCTGGATTCAATTTTTTCATTTCTATTTAGTTGAGTGATGGTCTTCTTTATGAAAATTACAAAACAGCAATTCTATATAAGCTATTTAACCTTCCTTCTCGAATTTACTTGGATGCCTATCTATCGTTTTATGAAACCAGGAAGCAGTGTGCTGATTATAAAAAATTTATCTGCTTCATAATCAGATGTGCTCATTTGAAGAAAAAGATATTAGAAATATATATTTGTTAAGAGAATTTCTTTTTCAGACGATAATCACATCATGCATTTTCCTTTGATAAAATAATCTTTGAAGATTTACAAAACAAAAAATTAGCATTTAATCACGTAATTTGAAAAAAAATTAAATAAAGGTGAAAACGCGTCAGGTCCAATGGATTCAGAGCAATGCAAGCAAATTCCACCCAATTTCAACATATAGCAAATCTGAGAGAATGGAAATTTATTTCGGTATTCCCGAAAGAAATTAAATAGAATGTAATCTTAGCCCCTTGAACCGATCAATTTTTGCTAAGATTCTCTCCGTCGTCGTAGATCTTCACATTTTCTACCTGAGATATCTCTCCAGATATGCCATTCGGAAACTTCGAATGAGGCTCTTCAACCTTTTCTCTACTATTAGTCAACACTTTTTTCTTATCATGGACAACTTCTGTCATTATCGCACATTCATGAAAATCAAAGCTTTCTTGGGCCATGATCTGATGTATTTTTGTCGTAATATCAGGCGAAATTTCAGTCATGGAGCACGATCCCTTGCTGTCACCCGTTTCGCATTGGAAAGGATTGACCACGCTATTTTCTTCTACTGGAGCTTTATTCAAGAGCGCTTGGAGCGGATCTGCTATTGGAGTCACACAGTTTCTCAATTCTCTTTCCAATTGTTGTATACGCGACAAATATTCCTCATTTCTTGCTTGAAGCAGTGTATTTGATCTTTGTAGGACCTGAAGGAGCTCATCCTTTTTCGCAAGCTCAGCAGCTAAACGCTGAATTTCTTGATTTTTCATCGATAACTCTTTCAGCAGCCGATCATTGACAGGGTTTTCCGGCTCTTTCTCGATATCCAACGAAAGTTTCCTCGTTTGCGATGCTGATCCTCGAGCGAAAAGGGATGCTTTATGTGTGCTTTTTGGCTTGTTCAAGTCAGGTCGGGCTTGGTTGGCTTTTAGGCCCTCGTCGAAAGGTTTACCAGCAGAGACAATGTCTACAGAAGGGGTTTGTGTGAGCGGATTCATTTCGACGAATTGAATTAATTATTTAACTAACCACCTCAATAAAAGGCACGACAATTAATTGTTCCTAAAAATTCCACTTTTGTAACTTTTCGAAAAACCCCTTTTGTTGAGTTTAATCCTACGTGATCAAAAGTATCCTTATGTGCAAGCTTGTTGTCTCGTTACACTTGTTTGATACAAATTGTGGAAAGTAACTTCGAACCTCAATATCGTAGACAAATTTTCGATTTCTGTTGGGCATGTATCTAACGGATGTTTATGGATTGAATCTTAATGTCTCCGAGAATAATTCCGAGGGGTAATTAAGTATCCAGTTAGCTACTTAATAGGGCTTGTGGACTCAAGCCTTTGGAAATTAAAAATTTCCGGATTTTAAATAAGAGTTCATATGGTTCTGATCCAAATACAAATTATTTAAATTATTAAATTGGGGCTTTTGGATCCTATGTCTATTCTCTCTTTCTGATAAGGTCATTTGCCCTTTAAAAGTTGAGGAAGCTTTCAGTATGTCAGATAGATAAACAGAGTAAAAACGTTTCAATCACACTCAGGCAAATTTCTGATAAATTCTGACTCATTAAAGAGAAATATTTAGTGCCTTGTTTGGTTGCTGCTGGTTTAGTCTTCTTCAAATCAAGCCGCAAGTGCTTGCATTCTCGTTTCAGATCGCACGATTTATATAATCTCTCGATATTGCTTGGATCTTCATTATATCCTAAAAAATCTATTGGATTTGTCGTCTAACGTATTGGGGATGAGAAGCATTAATCAAAACTTTTTGGATGTCCTTGTGGATTTTTGAATAAAAAAGCTTGAAGTCGTTATCAATATCGAGAAGAAGTCGAGAAATGATTCGCTTAGGATGAAATCAGTGATTAATTCGACTCTGAGATGAGCCTTTCTGCTAGTTCTTTGAAAAAAAATGAACAAGAATCGGCTGGCTTGCTTCTACAGACTTAAACTGATAGTAATACTCATTGTTGGATTTTGGTTTTGAAAGGATTTCGTTTGCTATTCCTATGAGCAGCATATTTGCTAGTTAATAACCCATCTTTCTATCTTCAGCAACATACTCTGGCATATCAGGTGGTTCTTTGATTCATTAGGGGCAATAGCAACTACAAATCCATAGCTTTTTTGATTTGATTTCCTTCAGAAACGTGATATATTGGAATTCGTTCACTTTTTGACTCAGAGCATATGAGGTTTTTCAAATCATACTGCTAATTGTAATCATCATCTCTCATTGCTTTGTAAGTTCTAACTCAAAGCGCTTTTATCACTAAATTTGTGGTTTTCACTAAACAACGTTTTTTCGAACTCTGTTCCTTGCGATTATCGATAACGTGTTATTCCGACAGCGTTTAATTTTTTTTTTATATAGGCGTTGAATTCGACTATTAAAGGACCCTTGTCGTGTTAATAATCATAATATTGATTCAATCGGAAAACAAAGCCGAACTCCAAAAGCGCAACCAAAACGCCATGTTTGTTTTTAATTGGTTCAAAGACGTCCTCAGCTCACTAGGACTCTTCAAAAAGAATGCGAAGATTCTCTTCCTCGGTCTCGATAACGCCGGAAAGACCACATTGCTCAGACGTCTCAAAGACGATCGTATGGTCCAATTCGATCCCACCATCCACGCTCACGCTGAAGAACTCACTCTCGGTAACGTGAACTTCAAAGCTTACGATCTCGGTGGCCACGAAACCGTTAGAAAGACCTGGAAAACCTACTTCCCTACTGTCCATGGTGTTATCTACCTGATCGATGCTGCTGATCCAACCAGATTCGCCGAATCAAAGAAAGAACTCGACGGGCTTCTTGCGACACCAGAGTTAGCCAAAGTTCCTTTCGTTATTCTTGGCAACAAGATCGATAAGAAGGACGCCGTGTCTGAAGATGAAATTCGTCTTGCGTTGGGTCTCGCTTCGAAGGGAACCTGGGGCACTGAAAAAGTTACTGAGATTGATGGCAGACCAATCGAAGTTTTCATGTGCAGTGTTGCGAAGAAGATGGGCTATGCTGAAGGATTCAGATGGCTCAGCAAATTCATTAAGTAATTGGTTTCTTATGAGAGCTTTCTTTTTTTTATGACGCGAGAAAGGAAGAAATAAGAGGGTTTTTAGGAATGAATGATGAATGAAAACAATTGGTTATGTTTTAAATCATTCAGTGTCTTCATTTTTTCATATTGAGTCAATCACTATGCATTATTTCAAAAAAAGAAAAATCAACAATGAATTTCCTACAAAATTGAATGCCAAGAGACTCACTCAAATAACAATTGAAAATCTCATGAAAAAGAGATATATCTCATGGTTAGTAATGATTGAAGATGAAAAATATCTCAAGTCCATTATACAAACTTCTAAGCGTTTTGTAGGACTAACATTCCGTTCTATCTACCGCCTTCGACTCTATATTTTAGCTTGCAACGTGTTTTGTTTGGCTCATCAATTCAAAAGCACTTTATAATAACAAAAAATAAAACCTGAGTATAATACAGTATATATATATCTTTATGGAGTCGACTGATATCCCAAAAGACAAAATTATTCTTTATAGCTTCTACAAGAGTTCAAGCGCCTGGCGCGTCAGAATCGCGCTGAATCTGAAAGGAATCAAGTATGATTTGGACACCTTGAATCTCTTCGGAGGAGAACAGAAGAACCCTGAGTTTGAAAAGATTAACCCACGAAAAATGGTTCCAGCTCTGGTCATCGATGGAAGTTTACTCATCGAGTCTATGCCGATCATCGAGTACCTCGATGAGAGTCGTCCTGAGAAACCACTTTTCCCTAAGGACCTGCTCCTCAAGCAGAAGGTGCGAACTATCTGCGAGATCTGCAACTCTGGAATCCAACCGCTTCAGAACCTGAAAGTCACAAATAAGGTCGAGAAAGAGTTCGGTCAGGATTCAATAGCTTGGGTGACCTATTTCAATTTAGAGGGATTCAAGGCTTTGGAGCAGATACTTGTGAAAACAGCAGGAAAATACTGCTTTGGAGATGAGATTACAGCAGCCGATTGCTTCGTTTTCCCTCAAGTCCTAGGAAGCGTTTTGAGATTCAATTTGAGCTTGAAAGAATACCCTACTCTTCAGAAAATTATTGACAATCTTTCAGTTATCCCTGAGTTCATAGCCGCGATGCCAGTCAATCAGCCTGATTGCCCTGAAGAAGAAAAGCAAAAGAAATAAATAAATGAAATAATTTCCTTACGCCAGCTAATAATACCTTTACATCTTTGAAATCAATTTGACAATGAATTTCATATTACTGATTTCTTTCATGGTGAACAAAATCAACGAATTTTTAGTAAATGTTGACCAATGAGATTTCAATACACAAGCAATAAGCATTATAGTTCGAATCTAACTGTAAACCTGAAATAGCAGACCATTTACCTGATGAAACTCAAAGCAATTTGGCTCTAATGAAAAGAAGAGAAAATTAAACTTATGTTGTAAAGTTATTCAACCAAAAAATCAAAAACTCTTGCCCCCTAAGTTATACGAACAACCAATCGTTATGGGGCTAGGGTTTGCAATTAGTCAAGAGAAGCATTGTTTAGCCATTAATGTAGACATAATTCGAAGACCGAAAACTCAACACCAATTAAGAAAATATTCACCAAATTAGACTTGAGATTTTTTGTTATGCTCGGGCAAACTCACTTCAAGCACTTGAGAATGAACCAAAGCATGTGAAAGGCTCGTGTCTGTCGATCTACTGTCTAGATTTCTTTCTCTATTGATAGGTTTCTCCTTCTTTTTCAAAAAATTGTCTTGAACCCAAAACTGCAGCGACGTAAGCACCGAAGGGAATATCACAATAACCACCAGCAATTTAATTGCCAGACTAAAATTGAACCAAGATAAAAACACTTCTCCAATAGATTGTAGCACATCCTGTATTTTTTGCGGAATCATGATAATCACAAGCTTAGAAAACACAGTAATTCCCAGAAAAACAGCGAGTTGAACTGACCATGCCTTGCGGTCAACATCCACAGAGATAATGTCCTCTCGTAGACCAAGCACATGGTCTTTGTATGTAGATGTCTTTAAAGTAAAGTAATTGCCAGATTTGTATCTGAGATGACCAAACCTTTCGAATAATGAATCTGTTTGTGACAAGAGGAAGCAAGTTATCAGAGTGCCCAGGCTCGAGTCGATGACCACAGTGACGAAATACCAGACACAGGAGTCGCCTGCCTCACTGTTGTGGCTCATTAGCACTGCCAGGAGGACGTTTAAGAAGTGGGTGGTGCTCATGGAAAAGAATTGCTTTGTGACGTCAAGGAAAAAGACCTTCCAAACCCTTCGAGGCTTTTCAATGCGGCGCTTGTAAATCAGCACAAGTAAAACGACGCTAGCGAGTAAAAATTGTATCATCACGCCGACACTTCCCATTACATCGCATTTTTCGATGTGTTGAGATACGCTGGATGCGTGGGTGATACTATCTGTCATGTTCTTGGATGAATCCATTCGTATTTGGATAGTCGCAGACTCAATTTAATTGTATAGGATTTTTTAGGGTATTAAATTGGGTTTTAATTCGTGAGTTTCATCGCCCTATTACTCAGAGTTAAGTCTAATTGATAAAGCTTGAAGCAATGATTTCGATGGATTATCTCTTTTCTTCTCAAGCATTAGCTCTCGAAATTATTATTAAAGCACTCGGATTATTGAGTTAGAAGGAATCTATAATAAATATATTAGCCATGTTGGTTTAATACAAATTATCTGCTAGTTAGAATCCGCTTGGTGACGAATCACTTGTGACTAACAAAATTAGTCAAGACCTGATCTCATTTAACTTGATACTATCTCCTATCATCGAAAGAAAGAACAATTAAATTAGGAATAAGATATGAGTTCAAAAAGAGATGTGGTTTTCAAGTTATTGATAATTGGCAATTATTTTCTTTTGAAAGAGTGCTCGAAAGTCGTAAATTATGGAACATTTTATTTGTTTCATTCATAGTCCCATTAAATAACGTCATTTCCCATCTCACTTATAAAATTGACTTGCTCATCTTATCATCTTGTACTTTGAAAAATACGTTTTCCAGCTGCAATTTGCATCTTTAATTCATTGCTCAAGCATCCATTTTCCTCACATCATTCTTCCAATAAGAATTAAGAATTTACACATATTTCTAGGCTGGGCCTGAGTTTACAAACAATAAAATCAATAACGCAAAATCCAAAGCCGAATCCGAAATGCTCACGGAAAAAGAAGTCGACTCTATTCCCGCGAAGATTAAGTTTCTCTATTCAGACTTTGAATTAGTCTCCCAGACTTCATATTACAAAATCTTCAAGGTGAAATCGAACAAGAACACAGAAATCCTTACAAAGGAGAAAAAATATGCCATCAGAGTTCTAGACCTCCAATCTCCTTTCGTCCAACAGGACTATGACGCTGCTGCAACCTTATTTCTCCAAGAACTACTTCATCTATGCTCAAGAACCACCGACAAAGACGCATTCTTGATCGAAGATTTCATTATCTCAGGTCAGCAAATCGCATTTGTGTCTTTGTCCTACGAGCAGATTCCAAATGGAAAGCAGTCCGAATTCATCAAAGATCCTGTAAAGTTTTTTGATGATATAGCGAGTGATGTCCATTCCATTACTAAAATTGATTCTCTGGATTTCCAATTTTCTTTGCAGAATATCTTCCGCTTCAACCATATGGAAGAGTATTTCGTTGGAGACTGGAACACCAGAGCAATTGTTCCTGTGGACGATATGAAGAAGTCTCTTGGCGAATCAACTATCCTCAAGTTAAATCAATCAAAGATAAGTGAAAGCATCCAAAATCTTAGTCTGAGCATGATAACTTTGACTCAGAACGTATCTTTCAGAACTCTACTTACTATCTCGTCGATTGAGGAAGATAAAGGCTATTTAACTGCAATGGAACCATATATCAGTGCAATAAAATCTACTCAACTCCAGAAGAGAATCCGAAAAGCTCTGGGGCGCAATCAAGAAGCGCTGAATCAGCTGATTTCAGAAGTAGAGGCATCTAGGATAATTTCTAAGCGAAATCCGAGCGCAGAGCTAGCTCAAAGTAAAACAATTCATCATCTGCTTTTGTTTATTAGCTTAGCGAACACTAAAATTGCTTGGTGCCATTCAAAGAGCAATCTTATCTCAACCTATGATATTGCCAAAAACAAAGCGATAATCGAAGGCTCTCAAGGACCTCAGTTAACAGGAGAAACAGGTATAAAAGTGTTGTTGAGGATTTTTCATTATCAACGTATTAGGCATGAGCACATATCTTGAAAGGATTCCTAATTCGAGCTATTTACTGTCGATAAACACCGCTCAAAGACACGCGGCAAAGATTGAAATATTTGATACGACTGAAGGACTAAAGAGCGTGGCGAAATTCGATGAGTTAATTTCAAGTAAATACCTCTGCTAGAAGTTATATACCAATCGAAAATTGCACAAAACCAGATGGTGTTTGCTTTGGAAGAGATTTCGCTTGCAGCGAGAACTCTGGAGCTGTTATCTCTGTTTCAAAGAAGATCGCTTATCATCTCGTCGATTTCAAAACTTTTAAAATCGTGAAGCAAATTCCGTGGTTCCCTTTCAATACAGGCAAGAAGATTGATTGAACTGAACAAATCATCACTGATTCTTAGGACCTATCGCTTGCCTCGACTATGATCCCATGGGCCAAAAGATCTTCAATATTGATATAAACGGACACTGCGTCCTATCCGAAGACACTAAGCAGCTCTCGATATTTGCTCAAGACTGCGATTTTGGTAATTTTTCACGGGTTTCGAGCTTCACGCCTTGTCCTTAGGCCACATCAATTTTTGTCGATGGATGCCAGTTAAAGGATCTTCCATAGTTGCCTTGAAATATGATCTGGATATGCTTAACTTTCTTGACATTTCGAAGAATCAGCTCTTACTAAAAGAATCATTTCCTTTATATGGTAAAATGGAATGTAATTAGAGCGTGATTTGCTATTCAATTAATATTTCATATAATCTTTTTGATATAGCGTCGTATTGGATTGATTGGAATAAAGAAGGCAACTTGCTTGCTTGTGCTGGAGCCAAAACTGTGCAAATCTATGATCAGAGGGCAGGAAGCAGAGTAAAAAACATCAAGGTCTCTGAAAGTAAGATTAAAATTTGAAAATTGATCAAATCGAATTCATTTTCTTCTAACAGGGGATGTGCAATGTGTAAAATGGAACAGTGATGGGAAATCACTAGCAACAGCATCGAAAGATGGAGTGGTTGGGCTGTTAAACTTCAATACTGAAAAATTCACGGAAATCTACAAGGCCCAACAAGAGGACAGTGAAGGTGAAAAAAAAAATTGCTTTTGACTGTCCTTTCTGATGTGTATTTCTTAGGATACCCAAATTCGATCTGCTTTTTCTAAAAGGAGCTGAAGACAATTAACAAAGATATAAATATGATTTGACCATTTCATTATGAATCTCAGTCCTGCTATATATTTGCATATTGCTTTCAATATAAGCAAAACTCAAAATAGCTCCTTCAACCGAACGATTAAATATATTTTCCATTTATTATCAATTTTCGTAGAAGACTCATAAGCTCAACTTAATGATATAATTTAGATAAATTATATTTCAGAATAGAAAGCGATAAAAAGCTCGGAATGCGACAGGAAAAAGCAACACTTTTTGAAAATGATCTCATCATTTGTTAAAATCGTTTTAAAGGATTTTAGTGTAATAAAAAGATAAACCTGTTGAGGTCTGTCTAATTCAACCGCAAAATTCTCTCTTGATTACAAAAATCACGATCAATTATAATTTTCCAACTAACTTAGAGATGTCAAGAAGAGGAGATGAATTTCTCGATGACGAAAAGTGGAAGAGAACAAGGAAACCTGCAGAGAGGAACTTCAAAACAAACTCGGCGATTTTATACTCGTCACCTTTCTTGGTTTCGAAATCCAAAAGCACCACAAACTATTAAAAGAAATCGTCTAAAATTTTGTTACTATCCATATAATAAATTTAGAAACTTTGAATACTAAAATAGTTTCGCAAGATCGAAAATTGTACTGACAGAATCAAAAATTTTGAACATATTGAACGACTTATGCTTAAGTGGAGCCCATGGCGCTTCCAAATGGGGAGAATAAAGAACTTCTACGTCCAACTTGCACCAATTCTCAACAAGATTGACGCTCTGCTTGAGTGGATTCTCAGCAAAGTTGAGGTTGTTAAAGAAAAAGAAGTGATGGAGGAATACTTCAACACTTTCATAAGAGCTTTCAACTTCTTTCACCATATTGTAAGAGAACTTAACATCAGTGAGCAGAGAGAAGAAGTACATAGAAGACCCAGTCATGATCAACTGAATTTTATGGAAATTGACATTAGAATTTTTAGAGAATTCCTGGAAATTAGACATTTTTGTAGTCGCTGAATCGAACCAGTTCTGAAGGATTCATGCAGAATGTCCGTCTCCAACATCTATATTACTTGGAAGAGTGTGAATACCGTCAACTTTAATGTAAGTAAAATACCCCCGCCTAAGCCGCCAAGCAGAATGAGGAGAACAATATTAGATTAGACAATCAATCAAAGGTGTCGTTGCCTGCGTCTGAGTTAGAAACTAGAAAGAGTTAGAGTCAATGGAGGAGACCAATAGCATTGCTCATTTCTTTGCGTGGGATTTATCGGGTGGAGGAGTGAAGTTTTTTCGACGCCGAAACAGTTTTGATTTATTGTTTTATTAAAAAATAGCGGCTTTCATATCGAATATGAACTTCATGATGATAAGATGAGGAATGAATGTAAAGAGACGATGTTGAATCTACAATGGATACTCTCTCTGGCATTTAGCAAGCACATAAAATACAATAAGACGGCTCTGTCCCAAACGAAAGAGGAGAATTTTTCACTCCATGGTGGCAATCTTGGTGCGATATAAGAAGAACCGAATCTCTAAAATATTTTTCAGAACTAAGGGTGTGGGATTTATAAGAGTAGTGCATTTAGAGGAGAACTTCTTTGCAGTTAATAGTACCAGGCATTAGTTACGCTAATCAAAATTAGGAAATGAAAACACATTGAGTTGATTTTTTAAACAAAATTATTAAGTAAATGAGTCTAAGAATTATGAAAATTATACGTTATGGACAATGCGAATTATTCGTGATTAATTATCAGAACTAAATCCAAACTTTATTCCAAATTCTTCCATAATTTAAGGAATCCTTCTATAGGTATATAATACCTTCTATATGCAGATAACACCTTCAATAATCTATTTAAGTCCTCAGTCATTTTATAATCAAATAAAATTTAACTTATCCGTTCTGCTCCAAATCAATATCAAAAAGCTATGATACCTAATCCAGATAAGAAGGAGGAGCTTCTAATCAAAGATGACGGAAATCAAGCTCCCATCAACTTAATAGTTGAAGAATCAAAACAAATCAAAGAAATTGGAAAGCAAGCTCCATTTCAACTAGGCCTTGAAGAAGTGAAACAAGTCCAAAGCGAAGAACAACCATCTACTTCGCTTACAAAGAAGACCATCATTACTGGTAGCCTCATTTTCAAGGAAAATCTTTTTCGTTTACTGAAATGATCTTATCTTTGATAGAAGAGTCAGCTATGAGTTCTCCGTCTTTGCTCGCTTGGTGTTCATATGATCGCAATAAGATCGACATTATTGACATCGACACAAAGCAAAGTTACGCAAGCTTTGACGGAGTTAATGCGGGCTCAGGTAAAACTTAGTGTTTCAAATTATTTCGAAGCTGATGCTGTGCTAATTAATATTTGTAGGTATGAGTCGGCCATATGTGAAGGAGATATCAAACACAAAATTACTTGTGTCCTTGCATCATATGAACCTTACGTTCGCCAGTATGGCGGTGTTTGACATATCAAATAAAGATCAAATCAAGAAAATTTATTCTCCAAGTCTTGTGACAGGAAATGGTATATTTATTTTTTCCCTATCTTCATCATTTGAATAATTATATCTTTTTCTGGAGGTGCTGGTAATGGAGACGTGACTTACAACTCACGTAGAAGAATCCTCGGCGCAGTCCCTGATTTTCGCAGAATAGCTTACCATCTATTTAACGTTGATCCTAATGTCTCCAAGACTGAAGATATTGTCAAGCTAAACAGAGAGTCGCGATGGCAATTTCACAGTAATTCTTATTCTGATTGAAAATAGAATTTATTCTCCGTTTGAGAATCCATGATCAGCTCGCTTAATTTCAATCCTACTGGAGAATATATAGCCACTATTGATTGTGATGGTTTATGTGTGATATCAGATGTGAGCACAGATGAATACAGATTTCAGGTGCACGGAGGCAGTATTCAAGGTGAATCTTATCACTAAAATACTTTACCTATCTGTCTTCACTAAGAATAAAGCATTAAACTTTTTTCGATATCAAATTCATAATATCTTGAAACTAATTTATTAGATGAGTGGGGACGCTGCAGATGGAGCAGTAATGCTGACGAATCATTGCTATTCTTGAAGTTCAGCAGGGCTAAACTTAATATATGGGATGCTGAGAAGACGGCGCTCAAATTGAAGAGTGCCGTGCCGCTTGACTCTTTTGGTAATTATTATGAGCTATAGAACTATTTCTTCTTTAAATTCTTTGCTTCAAGCATGATTAGTTCCCAATTAATAGAAGAAAAGGAATCATATTTCTCTTATCTTCAAATAAATTAAGAGATTAATTTATTATAGCTTTTCATACGTTCTGCTGTTTTTTTTTTGTTTTTTTTTTTCATTGAATTGACGATCGCTTTAAATAGACACTTACTGGATTGATGTTTGCCAGAACGACGGAAATCTACTGGCTTCGGGTGGTGCCGATAAGAAAATCAAGATATTTGATAAGCGAGGATCGAAAATTATCAAAACTTTTGATGACATCCACTCAGGCAATATTTTTTTATTTGTTTAAAAACGATTTATTTTAATATTAACTCTTAGGACCCATCAACTGTGTGAAATGGAGTCCAGACGGTGATAAACTCGCAAGTGCCTCACAGGATGAGACAACGAAACTGGTGGATTTCAAAACAGGAAAAGTTCTTTATACTGGAAACAGTTCAGATGGAAGTAAATTATAAAATTTTGATATTCATAGCATTAATTAATTTTTAGAAATGACAATGTCCGTATGCTTCATCTAGACAACAATGAACTGCACAAGATAAGGAGAACAAGAATTGCTTTAAAAAGACCAACTAAGCAGCATAATTTAGAGAACACGAACAGGGGGTCAATTTCTCCTGACACTAAGATTTTCTAGTCATCCTTAGTTCTGAATATTTTGTTCTCCTCCGTGCTTGTCGTAAATAAGACTAAGAAGTGTCGGAGTAGAAACAAATTAGACAACGTCGTACGAAAATTAAATAGACAGAGCATGAAAATTCTGATAATTGGGAAAACTAGATGATATAATCGTCACATTGTCTATTATATTTTTGTATTAATGAGATTATCGCAGAACGACTAATATTCATAATCTCGCTGAGAACTATTAAAACCATATTTTTCTTTAGATCTTTACTGTAATCCCTGAAAATCTACTGCCTCTAAGTATCTCATATCAATAAAAATAAAACAAAATGAAATTTGTGGCATTCCACCAAAGAGATAATTTATTAGTTACTCAATATTAACTAGCGGCTAAATGAAGAGTGATCCAAAATATCAAGCATAATATGCAAAATAAATGCTTGCTTCTCTATATTTTGGACTCAAACACGAGTTTTTTTTGCAGTAATAATTTTAAATGTAGCATACAATATAAACAACGAGTCTTTCCTTCCAATTGAAATAAGGAAAAAGGAAACAACTTACACATTTTTGAAGGCCACTTTTATTTTTTGGGCATTTGTTTGATCCTTAGTGGACCTTGAGATAGTTCAAATTTCAAAGTGACTCTCACACGGAATTTGTTATTCATTTAAGGAAGAAGAAATTTAGTTAATAATAATATATATGAAGTGGCAATGTCAGGAAGTTTGCACTCTCCCTCTTCCCATTCTAGATTCCACCAGGCGTTGCGATGACTTATAACTCATGGCTTTAACACTAAAGTCGTTTTCTTCTGGATAAAATTTCGGTATTAAGTCGTCTAGATATGATTTCAGTATTGGGGTTTTGTGGTTCTCAGCGACTATTTTGTCAAACTCCTCTTGTTTCCTCGTATTCCATTCCTTTTTTTTTAAAAAAAAATGATCTGCATTTCTCTCTAATGTATTTCGAGCACTACCTCGGGAACATGTCCCGGATTGGTAAAAATAAATTTAAAAGCAGAAATTAGGAACAAACCAAAGAAAATGTGTCCAACGACAGCAGAGGTAGGTTCTTTTTCCTCTGCGCTTTCTGCGGAAGACGTACCTGCCTCAATGGTTGATGTGTTTGATCATTAATTTTGCAATTTTTATTCAATTGCGATTAGATAGGTCAGATAGATGAATGGCGTCGCTGCGGATAGTAGAATAATTGGCAAGTAAGGTTCTTTTCTTCTCTGAGGCATCGGAATTAATGGTTTATGTTATAAAATTCTAAATCCAATTCGTGATTCCGATGTTAAATATCAGGATAACACAGAGTGACTGTTATAACCGTTTTTTTGGGTTTGACTGACAATAAATAAATTGTCTCTTTTTGCTCTCTGAAAGAATGACTAGTATGATGACAAAAGAATTTTTATGCAGTTCACGCTCTTTGCTAAGAAGATAGCCAGGATTACTCATAGAAAATTTGTACGAAATAACTTTGTTAAACTTCAGAAAACACAGCTACTTGAGGGAACACGTCAGCATTATCTATCCTTGTTGACACTGGAGAGGCACTTGTAAGAGGCCAAGCAAAGCCTTGACTGAATGATGCTGAAAATGCTTTCTCTTGTACAGGACTTACTTTATCTAAATTGATCTGATCCCGACTCAAACCTCATGTATTTTCGCCTCAGAGCAGTAAGTTGCTCAGCTAAAATAAAAGGGCAGTAAATTTAAGGATATTTCCATGATCCTTCTTGAAAGTTAATTGCGGAACGGGATTTATTTGATTGGTAGATTTAAATAACACCGTTGCTTGGGTTGCTTGAAATTACAAAACAGCAACAAAACAAATCTGAATCTCGACTCAAATGAGCTACGAAGAGCCCAACATTGGCTACGATTCTCTCAGAGAATTGACAAAAAATCAACCACCCGGGACTTATAAACCCACGTAGGCATTGGTAGAAGATCTTATCTGGAGTTTAGAGTAGCAACTTCAGCAGTGAATGGCTATCAACCGCCTGTCCAATACCCTCAGCCTTACTTCCAAGGAGGAATGCCAGACAACTAC
>ENA-UOTZ01001254-UOTZ01001254.1-compost-metagenome-genome-assembly--contig:-NODE-1254-length-18152-cov-5.068603_pt1 | contig 18152 bp, 13 predicted proteins | sample MGYA00238144_ERZ746983 | MGnify/ENA primary metagenome ERZ746983 (study PRJEB28759, sample SAMN06268863) | compost metagenome | isolation source: single cell | place: USA: California, Emeryville, Joint...
TGATAGCCAAGAATGTTTCGTCAATAACTAAGCCACCAAAAATGTATAAATAAATATTATATTTAAATGGCCACAGCCACGAATATTTCTTTGCATCAAACTTAGCCAAATTTTTCTAATGTTAATTAAGTTAAGGAATTTGAGCATTGTTTGTTGTCAAATCGAAACTCGAAATGCTACGATGCACTTCCGTACCCGTCGCACATAATACTTCTACAATCGGAGATGGGAAATGCAAAAAATAAGACGACAAATAATATGATCACAATCATTTGAATTTTGAAATAGAAAGCAGCAAACGCTTATCATTCTCTCTCAGCGATTCTTGAAAAAAACCAAGAGACAGCCGATGCTGAACATCACCCAGATCTACAACAGGTACACACTCCCTAAGGCTTCCTAATGATATGATAATACCATACCTTATTTGACCTCGTCCATGGTCTTTTTCATTCACGTGATTTAAATAATTGCAGCAATAGGATTTCTAATATATGTGTCCATCCTGATTTTCGAATTGAGCCCCAAGATAAACTCATCTCGTGAATTCAAATTATATAATATCAAAAGAATAATAATATTTCCACGATTTATCCCTGCTTCTATTTTTTCAAGAGACTTGAATTCAGAGTTATTCGGTTTGTTTCTCGCTTTATCTCAGGTGATATAAATAGGAATCTCTTCAACAAACTTGCTGAGAAAGAACTCACAAACATGGACGATGACCAGGGCATTCCCTTTAGTCTATATACATACTTATGCTTATGCAAGATAATTTAATGAAACTTGATAGAGTACTCACAACTCTGTTTATTCGGCTCGCAGTGCCTTTTCTATACAGAACATATCTACATTCAATTTACTGAACAGCTTCTTACTATTTATTACAAATTCTAAATGGCCAGGCACCGTTTCATTTCTAATTTAATTATGTTCGTTTGTCTCATTAAATTTACGAACACATTGAACCAAAACACTAATTGGCGAATTAGAAGCAACTCAAAAATCAGAATTAAGCATATTGCATCAAGATTCTTTCAGCTACAACGCTCAGACTTCTTTAATTTCTCTTATTTCTCTATGAATAAGTAGGATGTCCAACATAGGAACGTCCATTGTAGCTCTCTAAAATAAGTTAAATGAAAATTAAAGAAAATAGTAGGAATATTTACGAAGTTCCATTTGAGGAGAGTAATTCACTTGCTGTTGCATGTATGGATTTGGAATAGTCCCTTGGAACTGACCAGGTGCACTGTAGTCCATTGCTGAATCCAAGACTTTGAGTTTCAAAAAGAATTCGTTTGCATGCTTGCCACCAGATCTTCTGACTGTATGTACTACATATTTCCAGCACAGTCCTCTGCTATTCCAGATTTCATTATTCTCTCTTTCAAAGAGCTGTATGAGTTTCTTTCTCATCTGGCAAAAATTCACCAGGAACAAAATAACACTACCAATCATTCCACCCACGAAAACAAGAGCGATACCCCCTTGGAGGGATTCTCTCGTCGCAAAGCAATATCCAAAGAACCCAAAAACGAATAGGAGCAGCATTACGAACCAAAACTTATGGATTATGAGGTTGCAAGCAACATGCGCTTTTATCCTCTCCCAGCAGTTCATGAAATCTTCCTGAGAAAGCCTATTTTGAACAGCACTTGGGTCTATATCAGGCGCAGGTCCCCCAAGGCAATTTAACGGAATGATAATTTCTCCTTGTTGGAACTTTACCTTTACCATTTTTTATCTATTACAATTAATTAAAATGGTGTAATGGTAATTTGATCCTGAATGTTTCAGATAAACTTTATTTCGGATTGAGTCCATGTTAAACTCATCCTGTTAGTCTAAAATTTAGAAGCCATCAAAAGAACAGAAATTTCCTATTCTCACTCTAAGTCGTTTTCTTCAAAGACACTTCATCCTGAGCCCTTTTTTTCCCCCCTCCCTGGAAGGTTATAAAGAGGTGGTCACTTAAGGTTCTCTATGTTAGAAATTCCATTTCAAAAATTCGCAGAAAGAATGATATCCTAATTAAGAATCCGTTCTTTTGATAGGTACTATACTTTTAAAGTGGACCTGCATGTGCATCTCTTTTGATTTTGCTATCCAAATAGTCTAATCAAAGCACAACACTGAGGACACACGCTTGAGGTCACACATTATGGAGCAAAAAGGTTCCTTCTTTTAAAATACGAGAAACTGACAAATGAGCGATATCAAGACATTTCCTTTAGTCTAGAGGCTTCCTCATGCATTTTATGCAAGATCCTTGAATTGACTCTTGAAGAAGTGTCTCACAAATCTGTTTATTTAACTTGCCAGTAATTGTTTTACACAAGAAGACATCTCAATGCAATTTATTGAACGACTCCTTGATATTGACTCCTCAAACTAATTGTGTAGGTATCATTTCATCGTGAATTTAATGATGTTCAGGTTGTCTCATAAAATTTATGGATGCAAATCAATAACGAAATCAATGTAGGTCTGATTCGATTTGAGAGTATTATACTAAGATTCCCCCTGCCTACACGATCAGATACCTTTAATTCTCTTTTTCTTCTAAGAATAAGTGGGATGTCCAACATAGGTATTTGTCATGGGATATCCTAGCTGAGGCTGATACTGTTGTTGCCCATAAACAGGCTGATGCTGTGGTTGTCCCCCATAGTTTGCTAAAAAAAGATAATAATTCAAAATTAAAGAGCATATTGTGAATATTTACGAAGTTCCATCTGAGGAGAGTAAGTTACTTGAGGTTGCATGTATGGATTTGGAATGGCTCCTTGGAAAGAAGACCCGAATTGGCCGGGTGCGGTGTATTCCATATTCAAGACTCGAAGCTCCAAAAAACGTTCCTTTGCATATTTATTTGTGGTATCACTTCTCACAAGATGTTCGGCATATTTCCAGCTCAAGCCTTTGCCATTCCAAATCTCATGGTTCTCTTTTTGGAAGAACTGTGTGAGCTTCTTTTTCATGTTTGCTTGATTCAGGTGATGCAAACCACAGCAGAGCAAGAACGCCACGACCATTCCAATGACTATCTCGAGCTCCACAGAGACACGTTTAGAGGCCGCATAGATAAAGAAAAAAAATGTAAAAAATATTAGGATCAGGATTATGCCCACAACCTTTGTTAGAATGAAATTGATTGCTGCCAGCGATTTCATTCTTTCCCAGCACCCATTGAATTCATCCTGAGTAAGTCGATGTTGAACGACATCGAGGTGTACCACAGGTGCCACTTGCTCAAGAAAGCCTAGAGGAATACCTATTGCTCCTGGTTCGTATGAGATTTGCTTGGTCGATCTCTGAATCATCAGTAACAAATAAAATTATTTCGCGAAGCTTAATCGCAAAGATAATTTTTTTTTTATTTCAGCTCAAGTCTAAGGATGAGTCCTTGAAATTTATTCAAATTATTCAGATTATTCAAATTTTCCAGTGTTCCCATTTTCAGAAACATGGGCGATTGTCCATTTATTCTGCTGAGTATTTTTTCTAGAACATGGATCATTAGAAAGCTTGCTCAGGTACAGTGTCTATTCAATTTATTTTGAAGGTGTTCATCAACATAAGCAATTCATTTCTGATAATAGACGTTGGGAATTTAGGAAAAGCTGGTATCATGAGTTTGACGATTTTTCTCCAAATACACAGATTTTTTCTTGTTAGCATGCTAGTTTTTCTCTACCTATCTAATCTTGACAACTAAAGTAATAGATATACTCTTGGGCGAGCATCCCCTCTGATTTTACAGCTAAAATGCATATGCATTTGATTGAGAAGTTGCATATCAGCTATTTCTTACTCTATTAAGCAAAAGTGTCAGAACTTTTAATTTTCATAGTTTCAATTAAATCGATTTTTTTCCCCCTCTTAACTAAAAGGTATACGAAATATATCCAACGAATTACTATAATTATAGCCGATCTGTCTCTAGGTAAATCAGGAAATATTAATGATTCTGATTAATTCTTCTCCTGAAAGTTCCGGCTCTTTCTTTCTCTTTGATTTAAGCAAGATTGTTATGACCAGCATACGTAATTGATCCTTCAATAGATCCTTGAATCGTTGTCGCTTGGTATTGTGGTTGTTGTCCATAAACAGGTTGTTGATATTGTGGTTGCTGTCCATAGATCGGCTGGTTTGGTTGTCCATAGTTTGCTAACAAAAGATAACAATTCAAAATTAAAGAAAATATTGTGAATATTTACGAAGTTCCATCTGAGGAGAGTAAGTTACTTGAGGTTGCATGTATGGATTTGGGATGGTTCCTTGGAAAGAAGACCCGAATTGGCCGGGTGCATTATAGTTCATACCCAAGACTCTGAGCTCCAAATAAGCTACCGTTGAATATGCATTTCTGTGATGAGATCTGTGATGTGATCCATGATGAGATCCGTGATGTGATCCGTGATGTGAACCGTGATAGGCGTTAGATTTCACAAGATGCTCAGCATATGTCCAGTACAATCCTTTGGGATTCCAAATCTCTTGATTCTCTTTTTGGATGAAATGTGTGAGCTTCTTTTTCATTTGAGCTAAATTCAGGATGAGCAAAATAATGCAGATAAAGCCTGTCACGAAGATACTAAGTATGGAACCGATCCCCAAAAATGCACCTCGAGAGCTGATAAGGATGAAGATAATAACTGCAGCAATTACTGCAACCAGTATTCCGAACAAAACCTTTGTTAGCATGAAATTGACTGCCACGAGCGATTTCATTCTCTGCCAACACTGATTGAACTCGTCCTGAGTCAGTCGATGCTGAACGACATCGAGGTTTACCACAGGTGGGAAGCTGTCTAGTAAACTCATAGGAAAACCTATTACTCCTGGTTCGTATGATACTTGTTGGATTCCTCTTGATATCATCTGTAGCAACTAATTAAATAATTACTGAGCGCAGCTTAATCAAGATATTTTTATTTCCGCTTAAGTTGAGTCTGAGAATGAGTCTGAGGATGAGTCCTTGAAATTTATTCAAATTTTCCAATGTTCCTAGTCTCCAAAACACTCACGGTTGCCCAAATGCTCGTCTGAGTGTTTTTTTTTTAAACTCCATGGTATTTATCGACAATTTGCTCGGATATATTTCTATTTCCAATTTATTTTGAAGGTGTTCATCAGCGTAAGCAATTCATTTCAGAACACCTACTCTGAGACGTTATTGAAAATTGATATCATGAGTTTGTATGTTTTTTCTCCAACATTTTCAAAAATTTAAGTGTTTCTTTATTAACTCGTTTATGTTTCTTGATCTATCGAATCCTGGAGACTAAAGTAGCAGAGAATCACTTGGTAAGCATCTTTTCTAATATATTTTATAAGATAATCCAATTTGAAAGAACTAAAGTTGAGATCAATGGATGTTTCGATATTTACAATATTTTCAATTCAGAGTATTGGAACATTAAAGTTTGCAAAATCAGTTGCATCACTCCTTAGTGCTTTAGTGGTACGTATAAAGCGACCAGAAAGTTGCTTAGGAGTTAAAATATTGATAATTGTTAATTGGCCGGCACTATAAAGGCATGTGAACTTCATAAAATCAACTCTTCTGATCAAAAAATTGAAAAACTTGGTTACTGATTGAAAGGAAGCAAATTCAGTGCAGAAGAGTAAGGGATTTGCTGTTTCTTGGATTCTTTATATTCACACCTGGTTAGATTTATCTCTTCAAAGTTACTAGAAAGGTAAGTAGTATCTCTCGATTTATTTAAATTGGCACGTGAGCAGTAATAAAATATAATACCGATTGAAGAGGAGCAGATATATGATAAAAGAAAACGAAAGAACTATTGTTGGAATTAGTACAATGTAAATTCTCTTTAGTAGAGAGAACTAATGATTCCAAACACTCTTCTAGTTGTCCGGAAAAGAAAAAGCTCAATGCCAAGTCAAAACCATTCGTTTCTACTGATGCAGCCAAGACAGCACATACAGAGTTCGCTAACCAATTGCATAGGCGCACAGAAAATGCTGGGATTGCCTGTACTCGAACGACTGAAAGAACGAATGAAAGCATCCCTGGAAGAGCTGAACAAAATGTCATTCATTTCAGATCAGTGATGGCTATAGCTCGTGTAAATCCTGAAGAAGCACTTGAAGTATTGGCTAAAGGTGGCTTTTGTGACAAGTACACTCATGATTACGATATTTAACTGACTTTCATGCTTAGTATAGAATTCCTGCAACAAATAGGGAAAGAGGCTTTAGGAAGAGCATGGAGTAATAGGAAAAACTGTAGAAAAACCGCGAGATTATATATGCGCAATCATTACGGGAGATAGATCTCCGATTAAAGAAAACTCTAACCAACAGGTATAAGGTAAATAACGATAAAAATACTCAATTATTTCTCTAGTTTTTCAAAAAGCTTATAATTCGATCGGTTCAGTCAGAGTTCTATGAGACCTATTCTGGTCCTAGGAGACTCTTAACAGAGGCTCAGCGAAAGAGAGCATTAGCAAGTGATTTCTATGAATATTCTAGAAAGTCTCATCAAATTTAGATATCGAGCTAATTGGCGAACTTCTGCTTGTGAAATTCATTCCGATAAAAGTCATTGGATATTGCACCGCTATCTTGCTCACAAGATTCCTTCACAATGTATTGGCAGGGCCGTTTTCATTCGCAACACAAACCAGAGACCTCCCTCTCATATCATTAGTCCGGTTATACGAAATTGTAGGAGAGTATTATGAACAACAGGCCCCAATTTCAGACAAAACAGACAAACTTATATCCATTCAAATTGCCACTGCCTGTGAGAAGATCAAACAAAGAAACCCTCTGCGCATAAATGATAATTCCACTGCTCAAGTTAATTTTGAGATGCAGGATTATTTTCCTTTAGACGAGCTCTTCACAGGGTATAATCACTAAATTTGCTTCACTCCTTTATCTTGAACATATAGCCTGCAAGTCCTCCTTGACAATGTCGAAGTGAGTGGAGATACTCGCACTATGATTCAAAACCTCTTCGAAAGGAGGAAGCAAAGATGGAAGCCAATGACTGATTGTAGCTACTGCAAAATTATGTATTTTGAAGATAATATTTACAACAATCAAAACTGCGATCATAAATTTTGCTATAATTGCTTCCTGAACTGTGTGGAGCACTTTTCTGATGCATGCTTCTTTTGTGATACACCTTATAATATAACTCGACTCGGAGAGTTCTTAACACGGCAATCTGTAAAAGAAGTATGTAAAGAGGAATGCCAGAAACTAGAAGCCCACCAAGATGAAGAAGTTAAAAGAGAGGTCTCTGACAACGATGACGATCAATGCGTCATCTGTTTCTCTAACATCACAAAAAGTAAATATTCATTTTCCAGCAAATATTTAATATTTCTCGAAGGAGAAATCTTGAGATTACCTTATGCTCATTACTTCCATTTCAACTGTATTGCAAATTGGATAAAACAAAGCACAACATGCCCGATTTGTCGACTAGATCTGACAGAAGTCGAATAAGCTTGAGCCTTAGAGTAAAATGAAAGCTTAATCACATAACATTCTTATTGGGCTATTGATTATCACTTCTATATGTTAATGCCCTGAATTTAAGAATTTTTCATCAAACTAACTTACCAATAATGTCTTTACACAGGATTTTTTTTTAAAAAAAAAATCATCAATCTATGACAATTGGAGAAAAGCATTTTAATCATTGTGAACAATGAGTTCCGCTACTTAAGCTTTGAGCGATTGTTTCATAGCAGCATCAATAACCTCAATAATTGTTTCAGTGTATTTAACTGATAACGCTGTCATACTCGTAAGCAAGTTAATCACAAAGCAATTTACAAGGATTTACACAAGTAATGGAAACATGAAGTACATTCTGCAGAAAGTGAATTAGAATATATACAACATAAATTCATCTGATATATTGACATAGCTCAAATTTATAAATTTTCTCAAGCTAGTAAACCACTAGTAATTCTGAATTGCATCAATTAATCCAGAAACCCTGAAACCCTTGCCGAACTCTGAAGTTGCATCAATTTTGAATGCAGATTCCGATCTTTTTCCAGCCATTGCTTATCGCTGTTAAAAATATACCAAGTAGAATCGAGCACCAAAAAAGACTCTCGAGTTAAATTGGATATAATCTCCAGGAGCTTGAACAGTATGAGCCCGAAAAAGCTGAAAGATGCTCCAAGGACATATACCTTAACCATGCCATTGGATTCAGATCTGAAAGTACTGAGAATTTCTCTGATAAGTATCGAAAGAAGATGCAACAATCCAAATGCAAAAATAATGAACATTATCAAACTGATAAATGAATTAATTTGGTCTTTATTAAAATTGCTAACTATGATCCGATATTTAAGATTTATTTTCATTTTGTATTCCATTCCACAGATCTCGCAACAAATCGCTTTGGTCTCTGGCTTCCAGGCCGATACTATTGCTTTTTTGAGGCATTTACTGTGGATATAAGCAATTGATCCTTTACAATCGCAGGGTCGTACAAATGTATCTCTCCTTGTCGTCCAATCTTCGGATTCAAGACAAATTCTGCATGTTGTTGGTTCCTGGTTTCTTTGAACGTCTTGAATGGAGACTGTTATAGTTGTATTATCATTGTAAAATATTGGTTGCGGAAATTTTTGAGAGGAAGTATATGACATTGTTCAAAATTTAATGTAATTATTTCTCATAAAAAAATATTTGTTCGATTCGATTATGAAAAATATTATACCTTGTCGTAAAGCCAGTAAGAAGAATTCTCTTGAGATGGAGCAACTCACCTGTGTTAAAACTGATAGACACTCATTTTAGAAGCGATCAATTGTAGAACGGAAATGGGCATGCATAAGCAACGACTACAGTGAATTACTAAGTGGCAACTCTTAGCTTCATAATTCTCTCTATTATATTGTAGACTTGCGAAAAAATCTTAGGTGAACCTTTTTTGTCTATAATATCTAAGGGAATTAAGACATATCCAGCAAATAGTTCAATTCACTCGCGATTGCAGATTTCTAAATCGAGGCTATCACGTTTTCCTATAACTCAGGTGAAAAAAAGAGGTTAAGCAAAATTTCCAATGCAAAAGAATGTGTTAAGAGACCTTCTGAGCTAGCAAGAGTCTTTTTGTTATTTTACCAGCTTTTAAAATATCCTTGAAATATTTGTCACAATGAGCTTCTGACACAGTGAAACTTTACTAACTTTAGTTCATGAGTCAATCTTTCTTGATGATAACTAGCAGGATGAAAATGAAATGAAATGATAGAAAAAAGGGGGTAGATTAATTTAATATCAGAAAACTTGCTTTGCTTTTTTAAGATAAACTCGAAGGTTTTCTCTTTTGAAAATGATAATTTCATCATTTACCACTGTTAATTCACTCAAACACTGCTGATGAGCTCACAAATTTTCAATTGATATAAAATAATAATATTAAAGCAGATATTTTGAAACTGATAAAAAAGTATGCATGATCGTCTATAACAACCCAGAATTGCTAAAAATCTGACGATGAGATACAAGAAAGTTCCGATTTCTTCAGATCATTGTCTTCCGCAGAAAAAGCTGGCGAAGTCGCCATCAATAGTGTGTTGCTGGATGCTACACTCTCGGTCTGCTTATAAAAGTATTGGATGATCCTAGGGGCCAGTCCATAAACCAAAGCATCGAAAAATCCTTGCAGCAAGAACAGATTAATCAAAATCACATGAACAGTATCACTCGTCTGCAATCCCAGGTTGGCAGCGGTACCATAAAGCAAAATTGGAAGCCAGCAAAATATCACAATAGCCGGATAAACTCGAAGTACAAACAAATCTTTTGCCTTTACATTCATATAGTGACTCTTCGCTGCAAATCCAGTAAGCAAGCTCCAGACTACGCTGAGGATAACGCATAACGTGATAGGTAGAGTTGGCGCGATAAGAAAAGGCACGTCAACTTTGTCTGGATAAATTCTATGTACACAACCCTCACTTTCCGAGTAGATCACCAAGTCTAATAATATCGACACAAGTGCAATACCACCTGAGAAAGCTGCTGCAATTACAAGATACCACTTGAAAGCTGTTGCCAGAATTTGCATGCTTTGTCTTTTCGTTATTATGTAGATTGCATGACCAAAGAAGGTCCCCCAAAGCAGAGAAGACACCAGTAAAAAGAGCACAATTGCAACCACTAATCTGCAACTGAAGTTATTTGTTGGTTGTGTGATCAGACTAGAGAGTCTTACAAAATAATACATGGTATGTGTTACGTTCATCACTAATACCATTCTTCCCAGTGGCCGGGCGTGTATTTTGTAAATCAAGCCCACGATCACGACAAGTGAGGTTGCAAGAAATGACGGAATTGCTGTAATGGAGCGTTCTATGTCGCTTGGAATAAATGAGATACTAGTCCATTCAGTTTCAAACATCGCAAAAAGATCTTGAGTGGAAAGTTTAATTTGCCAATTAATTTTATTTGAGTAGTCAAATGAGAGTTTATTACTTGGATCTTTCTCTCATTTTTCGGCAATTCAAAATGAAAAACAGGACATGGAGCTTATTTCATTTTGAGAAAATCCATTTTGAAGCGCTTCTAAACCTTGGGTTCATTTGTTGGAAATGGTCATCGAAGAATTTGCTTTGAGAGTTATTTCTTTGGTAAAATAGTGTCAACACTCTCTCATAAGAATGTGGTTTTCGAGAAATTAAAGAGAAATAATATGTAGTAGACAATGAGATCATAGTTAGCATATTATTTTCAAGCAAAACCACTTTAAGAAAAATTCTGATATGCTCCCTTAGAGAATAAGTTTTGTATTATTTGGAACAATCTAGAGATTATTCACAGTATCACTATATCCTTGGGTTGTACTTCATCTTATATGAGCTTGCTGTATAAAATAGTAATAACTCAATTATTCTCATGTAAAGTTTCCAAATCGACTTGAATAATCACAATGTCTAAACTGTGCTTAATCATGATTCGGTGGACTTATTCGAATCTAAATCCCTTTCTTTTCCTTAAGCGATCGCATTTCTTTACAACTAGCATATCTTTTGATCCGATTAAAAAACGAAAATTTTATTCTCAAGATTTTAATCTATTGCCGTCAGAACTAATACACTCGCTCATGGAAACTCAGTATGATATCGACTCTAAGCGGTATTTTCGGAAACCCACGATTGAAATGGAAGTTGAGACCTCTTCTACAGAAGAGCTCATTCGTAATTTCAACAAATTCGAAAATAAATATGGAAATTCTGTTACAAATAGTTTCTGACACAACAGAACTTTTGGCGTGTAGTTCTTTCAAGAAGAACACAATATCTCTACATGAGGTTCAAACGGGGAAAACTTTACTGACTTTTCCTGGTACTCAAATGTTCAGGCTACCAGAAGCAGGTATCTAGCTACGTTCCTTTCCTCTTCAACTAGCAATACAAAGAGAACACACATCTTAGAGAGATTCCGGGCACATCACTACTGATATCAGCTATTCACAAGTGCTTCACAAAAGCACAATTTGAAATCTATGATATTTCTAAAAAAACTGGAGTGAACAAAATCTACAGTTCTGAGGAGTTTTCAGGGAGTAACTAGACTTCAGTTATGCTTTGAATCCAGTCTTATCTGAGCTCTTGTTCTTTAAACCTATTCACTTTGAAAAACGCAACTAAATGGTTCATATAGAGGTAGGCCAAGGGGATATTGCTTATAACAAATCGAGGAACCTGCTGGCACTCATTCCAAAGTACAACGAAGTTTCCTACCATCTTTTCGAAATCACCAACAAATATTCGAACCCTGAAATATCATTGATCCGCAAAACAAAATGGCATCCAGAAAATAAAGGTTACAATATTGGAATAAATTTTTTTGGTGTCTTTTTAATAATTTCTTGACGCTGCCCAATTCATTTCTCATAACAAATAACAATTAGATGCAGTTGTCAGTTTTGACTTTGATCCCGAAGGAAAAGTCATGTTGACATTGGATTGGTGTGGAATCTGCATTTTTTCAGATGTAAACTCGAACTCCACGTTATTTTCTGCTCAAATAAGCGAATCAGGAGGTTAAACTCAGTTATTTTTCTTAGCTGTGAAATTTCAAATAGGGTTTAATTCCAAATGTCGATGGAGCCCCATTATTGGCGATCCAACTGCTTTTTTTTGCAGATATAACAGGAAACTATGCGTTATGGAAGCAGAAAAGAAAGTTTTCACATTAAAAGAGCCTATCTCACTTGGAACCAATAGTAAAATTGAAAAATGAATCTCTTGAAGTGAATTTAATGCTATCAGGTATATATTGGATAGATTTTAGTCCAACCGACGGCAATCTCGTGGCGGCAGCAGGCACTTCTAGATCGGTACGAATTTATGATCGACGTCAAAAGGCTATCGCAAAAGATATAACTCTAGACGGAGAGTTTGGTAAACTGGCGAGTTATTTGACTCTTGAATTTTCTCTAGACTTTATTGAATGCGTTAGATGGAACAAAGCAGCAACATTGTTGGCTATCGCCAGAGAGGACAGAACAAATAGTCTAATTGATTTTGCTTCGGAAAAAATTTTTCATAATTTCGTAACAGGAGACCAAGGTACTCAGAATTTCTTAACAAAATTCCTTACAATAGTGTATTAATTTACAATTTTTGATATAGAAAGAGCAAGTTCAGTTTGCTTTATATAATATCACGCATGCAAGAAGGAACAGAGGAGAAAATGAAATCACAACTATAAAATAATTTCTTTATTTTGAAAATATGAACAGAATTTGGTTAATTGCTGATTAGCTTTAACTTCATTGATTTTCAATTTCTGTGAAAACAATCCTTTCTTTGAACAAAATCATTAATCTTTATGCCGTTAGATTGAACATCAGCCTTCTGCTGTGATAGTATCTCTTTTAAAAGAAAAATCTCAATAAATCTTATGATTTCCAAGGACAAGCTCCATGTTCTCATCTCCAGTGTGAAGAGCAAATCCCAAAATAATAAATATGGTTTTATAATTTAAGCTCTTTAGATGCAGTGAATAAATAAATCAAACAACTAATACAGATATGTTTGATCTACAATATAATGGAAAAGAGGTTTTACAATACCTGAGCAAATACAACTTCTGTGCAATTAAGGAGCGAGGATAAAGACTTCTTCTTGAATCTTCGATAGACTTCGATTTTGGAGAGCTACAACACTCTATCTTCAACTTACTATCCTCCTCCTCATTAATATATCTACACAATGTCAAGGGTAGAAGAATTTCTCTCAGCGTCTCCATCATATTCTTCTGGGTTATAGGGACGCTGACCTTGGGAATATTTGTTCAATAACCCTTTATTCTGCTCGATTCTTTCTTGAGAAGCAGTTCGATTTATTTTTGACTCTTCAGGGGTTGTTAAATCAGCCATTCTGGTTTCTTTTTGGGGGTGAGAAGTCTTTCCCTCTTCTCTATCCTTTTTGTCAGTTGACTCCTTATTTTTGGCTGGGTTTATTTTTAGTCGCGATTCATAGAAATCGATTAGAAGCAACGGGTCTTTGGTCCTTAAATCAATGCTAGTAAACGGCGTTGGATACGGCTGAACACCATTTTTCCGAGGCTCCCATTCAACAAAACAGAGAATGTAGTTCATGTCTCCAGCCGATTCAAATTTGGCATTGATGATCTTTTTCGATTTATCACCATAGTTATAATTCCCTTGCAGTGGGAGATCATCAACAGAAGTGTTTCTTTTCGCTTGAATGGAAACTTCGTTGCTTATTTTAATTTTTTTAGTTCCTCCTGAATGTTCATGGGAAACCTCCGTGTCTGATGCCGATTCATTACCACTATTTGCTGCACTCTCTTGATCTGTACCATCTTCACCATCCTCGTTATCAATACTCATTTTGCCTTTTTTATTCGATTCTTTTTTACTCGGTTTGGCTTGAGTTTTTGTGCTGATGGTCTTGGAGCTTTTACTTGGCTTGGCCCCTTTAGTGTCTTTAGTCTTTGCAGGTTTATCGTTGGATTTTCTTGGAGCTTCCTTAGATTTCGTTGGCTCCTTCTTCTTGTAATTTTTTTCGAATTCCTCAATCATCTCGGGGACGCTGTCGAGGTGAGCGACTGGTTCCCACGTGCATTGGTTTTCCGGATACCCTTCCCATTTGATTAAATATTCTACTTTGCCTCGGTTCACTCTTTTATCTCGAATTGCCTCAACGGTGTAGATATCTTCCCCTTCTGATTGATTTTCTCCATCGCTTAAATCGATTTGAATGGCTCGCGAATCCTCTCTAGGACGAGACCCTTCATCTGATCTTCGCTGGTTTTTTTGCAGCATTTAATTTATTTAATTTCAAATGCGGAAAATATTTGCAAATAATTGAAGCCATACCAAATTTGCTATCTTGCTCGAATAATTAGCCAACCTACTATCGAATTGAGACCAGTAGTTAGTCAGAGCAGAAAGATTTCGATTTTTAACAATTTTCATCATGCTCTGAAAAAAACTATCTATGAATTAGGGGTTTACAATGAGCAGATTGAAAAATATCCTGAAATAGTTAGTCTTCTTGTTTTTCGCTCGTGCCTCATTATATGGCTATAATGATTGAAAAGTTCAAACATTTTCAACTCTGAATGCTCCTACTCTTGAGTTCAAATTTTTTTCGCTTCATTCTTTTGGGAAAATAAAAGTATACATTATCAAATTGAAAAGAATGATACTTTTTCACTGAAGAAAAAGAGGTTAATAGTGAATTGCTCTTAGGGTCCGATTGAAACCATTTTTGTGAGTTTGATTGTATATGGAGATTTTAAAAAGCTTTAGTAAGTAATCCCTAAAAAATACTCTTAATTCCTTCATTAAACCACGGCATTTTAAGAGATCGATGCTCATACAGAATAAATATAGTAGTGAAATTGATTAAAACATTCTAGCAGGAATATCTTTCTCTGAAGAGTTCATTCATGGGAATTTTGGACAGAGTTGGTTCATTTATTGAATCAAATTCCCAAAAAAAAAAAGCTGCCTAATCACATACTATGCAGCTCTTTGTGAAGCACTGCAAACACGCGGAATCAAAAACTTAGGAAATTGTTACGAAGCCATATTTATGCGATATTAACTCTGAACTCTGAAACTTTTTTATTTAACTCTTCCAACGCTGCCTCAGCTTTACGAAGATATTCTTTTTCATCTTCAATTTGCTTTTCTCTGAACTTTATCATATCAAGTTTCCCCTAACCACAGTGTATAAATTTTCAAACCTCAAATGGCCTTACCGCAACAGAATAACGGAGCTTTCCAATCACCCAGTAGTAATTCCTCGTTATTTTGGCTATCTCGTTGAAAATGGCTTCATATTTGGAGTGCTGGAGTTCCGAACCAGATTCAAAATACTCCAACATTTTTGAAAGCATCGAATGATTAAGCTTTTTGAGTTCTTCCTTATAATCAATACTTTTTCTCATGAAATAAGCTTCACTTTTCATAATTTACTTTTCGGATTTGAATAACAGGTCGTCTTGAATGTCAAATAAAACTTTTTCTCTTTCAGCGGGATCGAACTGTTTGAACAAATGAATTATCTGTCATAAACGCAACATATACGCTCTTTCTATCTCCAAATGTGTAGTACTCAGTGAAATGTTTTTTAATTTTGTCGATATCCGGTGGAGCGAGTCCTTTTTCTGTCGCCGCTTCTAAGTAGTAGCTCGGAGGATCCGGGAAAAGTTTTTCCATATTACCAATAAAATTCCTAATTTAAATATAGCAGAAAACACAGTTCAATCAAGTTCCCTGCTAAATAAAATCCCGCTTTGAAATTCTTTCAGTTGCCGATTGCTATTGGTAGCTTTCTGGGAGTTCTGTCACAACTGTGCTATCGAAACTGCTCATTATTTTTCATTAATTTGCTTTCTCAGAAGATCATGCGCTACATGAAATTTTTGTTGAATTGTAACTGAGGATAAAATCTACGACATCGGATGTGTATTGATGGTTAAATGACTGTTAATGTAATTGAGTTTTACTTCGAAAATGAAGAAACCCGTCGTAATAAATGCCTTCACAAATAGAATGATATCTGATGCTTTAAGAGAAAGCTTTTACTAGCATAAGATTTATAAAATATCAAACTAATTGATAACATAATAGGCACAGTTATCTACTCTTTTCACATTGTTAGATATAGGCATTACTTTCAACGATGAAGTTTTTTTTTGAAATATACTTAGAAAAATATTTAGGTCTCAGAAAAGCTGAAATGCAAGGTTAATAGAAACATCTCCTACTAAAATCAAAAAATATTACATTTCTGCGAGCCACAAAAGTTTTCGTCTCTCCCTTTCTTGGGCTGTACTCTTGTAAAAATCATCTTATCACTATCTTTTAATTTGTAACCTTCAATAATTTTAACAAATTCCTCTTTTTTCTTTTGCTTCGTTGTCTTTTTTACGATCTTCTTCGAGGAAGCCTTGCTGTCTCTTTGACTATCTTCAAGTAAATAGCTTTCAAAAGTTTCAAATCCTTTATCCCGTCTGCCCCCTCCACCAGATGAAGTCATAGGCGAACGTGTGGATGCCTGAGTTTGCCTCGCTAACGGCGTCGAGGTAACCGAATTTTTCTCTTCACTTGACTCTTTTATCAGATTGAATGAGCGAATTTCGAGTGCTTTTGCTTCTGTTGATTGACAGCGACGATTTTTCTTCCTTGTTTTCGTTTCTTTTGAACTAAGGGTCGCTGGTTTTTGAGCTCCTTTCTCGAATTTTTTGTCTGGTGTGCGTCTAGGCTTAGGCTTTTTCGAGCCGTGTTCCCTGAAAGATTTAAATTCATCTTTATTATCTGATGATAAGGATGTTAAACTCTGGCATTTAGAAAATTTTAGGTCCGTCTGATTTTTTGGTGTGCTCACTTCTGATTCATTCTTTTTTGCACTCCTGGGAGTGCTTCCTTGCTTTTTAAGATAAGCTTCCAGAAACTTATGTGCAATAAACAAGCTTTTCACAACATCAGTCTCTCGCCCAGTGGTTTTATTGCGAGTGATGTCTTCCTCTTCGAGCATCTGAAGTCTTTTTTGAATTGCGGATTTTTTAATTGGGATCTTTCCGATTTCGCAGTCTTCTTGAATGCATGCGAGGTCAATTCGTAATGGATTCGGCCGATTCTTCTCCAAATTACTAGGTTTTCCGCCTTTGGACTCTTGTGACGAAAATTTGGATTGCTTCTTTGTGAGGTCATTTAACGAAATTGTTCTAGGCTCGAAGCGCTTGGTCTCTACAGAAGCTCGCCTTCTAATTGAAGGCTCAGCAATAAAATCGATCGTTTCGAACATATGGTCGTATACCGCAGAAAGTCTGTCACCAGCCATGATGGAAGTTGCTGATTTTGGCGTACTTTTCCGGTCTATACTCATATCAAACGACTCTTCAGGAGATTCTTGGTCTAGCTCTTCAATGCTGGCTATATTCTTAAAAAGCATTCCTTTCGATTTCCTTTTTCCTCTCTTGAGGTTATTCAGATCAGGTAGCGAAGGTTTGATTTCCGGTTCTCTCTCCGGCTCTTTGTCAAGATTTGTAGATAGATACTTTGAGCCTTTCCGACTCGCAGCCCTTTCTCCATCGCCTTTTTGTGAAAGGTTGGACCATTTACCAGACTGATTCGGCTTCTCGCTTCTAACACTGGCATTTTTTAGAGATTTATAGACAGTTGCTATCAATTCCAGTAGTTTTTGATTTGCCACGTTAATGATTAAATCATAGATTGATTCAATTAGTCCTTCCATGAGATTATGGCAATCCAACGAGGTTGCTTTGAAGGAAAATAGTTCGAACATTTTTTCAATTGATTGCTCGCTGAAATGAGGGAAAATTTTTCTGAGGAACCCTCTCAGGATCTCCTTTATCTTCTTTTGATCTTCACTGTCATCTAAATCCGTAACTTGATACTTTTTGAACGCCTTTGTCGCGTATTTGCGAAATCTCTCCACGATTAACTCTGGCTCAAATTGATTCTTATTGAAAGCTGCTGCCCAGATCGTATACTCTTCTAATATCTTGAACCGAGGCAAATTGGTGATAGATTCAGCCTCTTTCAAAAGCGCGTAAAGCGAGCAATGCAAACATATTCTGTAAGAGATCCACCACAACAGCTTATAGGTAAGGCGAATAGTTCT
>ENA-UOTZ01001255-UOTZ01001255.1-compost-metagenome-genome-assembly--contig:-NODE-1255-length-18149-cov-11.160359_pt1 | contig 18149 bp, 9 predicted proteins | sample MGYA00238144_ERZ746983 | MGnify/ENA primary metagenome ERZ746983 (study PRJEB28759, sample SAMN06268863) | compost metagenome | isolation source: single cell | place: USA: California, Emeryville, Joint...
TCATTTTCTCGATTGATTGATTGCTTAGATGAAACACACTGACTGCGCAAAATCTAATAGTTAGATTAACGCATGCATGTTAAGTAATAAGAATATACTCTCATTTGCCCGACCTTCCACGATCCCGATACCAATCTTCTTTCCGGCCTTTATATCCCAAACGTGCACGCTCTGGTCGTCAGAGGCAGTTGCTAGCAGGTTTCCGGCTGGATTCCATCTCACACAATTAATTAACCCTATTAAATTGCCATTATTAATCAGGATAACAAATTGAAAAGTTATGGTGCATTCTTCAAACATTGCCAGCCAAACCATGATTCTTACTATGATGATGATATTTATCAGATTTTTTGACGATCTTGGATGCTCTTCGATCATAAATCTTGACATTAAAATCAGTACCAACTGCTGCAAGCAAATTTCCATTGGTTGGGTTAACATCCATCCAGTGTGTAATTTCAGCATCCCCTATAAAGCATTCAAATTATCGAACTGGGAGATCAATTTCGCAAAAGATCAATCAGAAAATTGAGAGAAAAAAAAAAAGGAGAGCAGGTTGTTCCCTTCTCTCTCTCCTCATTTTGAGAATTTTGGAAGAGGTTCCTCATTGAATTAATACATTCGTTAATTACAGCATCGAGCAAGATCGGACTTTTCAATTCGAAAACTTGTTTCTCTACGTCGAATATATTGAGTTGATGCCATTGATACTTGATGTATATTATAGGTTCATCGGAATTTGTACTCCACCGACAGCAAGCATAATAATCGAATTCATGGTCTGAAATGCCACATGAAATAAGCTCAGAAAATTTGGAATATTAAAGATACCCCGACCCGAGCCCGTGGGAATGTGTAGCTTTAAATTGTTGGTGTCGATGTTTGATATTACACACACACCAGAACGCTCCATAGTAGCGATAATTTCCCCTTGTGGATTGAACTCCAAACTCGTGATATACTCCGCTATGAGTGACATGAAAAAAAGAATGTCAGCGAAGTTTCAATTGGGTTCGAATTTACTTTGTTGAGGATGACACCCCGTTTTTCGCCAAAGATGCATGATATCAGCGGTCTTTGAAGGAGTGTTGATTCTGAACAAATGATATGCTATCTTTCCTTTAACCGATATGGCTCCAAGAATATTCCTTCGAGGGTTGTAAGTGACGTCTCCATAAGATACATCTAAATCGAGGATACATGCTATGATTAGAATAAGTGTTAGCTAATTATTTACTTCCATTGGTTTTCTCGAAAGCGAAAACTTTCTTTACTTTATCTACATTGGAGATATCAAATACCTCCATATTGGCAGCCTTATACAAGGTATGCTGCAGAGAAACCAAATATTTTGTATTGGGGATTTCTTTCACGTGCGTGCGGTAGTCGTTGCTTGCTTTATCAATGTGTTAAAATCAGCAGGAATATGGAAGCGTTAGAATACTGTCGTCTTGATTGACTCGTACTCCTTGGAAACTAGCGAGGTCTTGTTTTGTCTCAATGTCTGTGATCCGGATGTTATTAACAGTACTACAGCACCAGGCCAGTACTCCAGAGGGACGAACAGAGGACTGTTAAGGATTTATTTTAATTAGCGAAGAAATGAAGATATACTTGGTTGTTTCCCATCGTGTTGGTGCTTGTTTTCCAAAGGTTATCTTATTTTTGAGAGAGGATAAATTAAATTTTAATAAATATAGTGTGATTTCAATTTATTATCTCTCACAACTTAATTATTAATTCCTTATTTCCGAACTGGAAAATGGTTCTGAAGAAACATCTACGCGTCCCTCCAAATTATTAAACTTGAGAATAAAGCAGAAGAGAACTTAAGCAAATCATTAAAACTCACTAACTAGCAAATGCAAGCTCTAGAAACCAAAATCAGTTCAAAATCGGAAAATTTAGCCTGAGACTCGAGGATCGACCTTTCAACAACAAGCTATCATGCTAGAATGCTCTCCTTAAGCCCAACGAAAAGTTAGGCCACAAGATGAAGGAACTCAGCAATAATACAACTCTTGCGACAAAAGCTCTGAAAGCCTCGACTGAATGTTACATATAGTGCAAACTAGAATTCCATTCAAGAACCTGATCTCCTTAAGCCAAAAAATGAACAAACGGGACTCAAAAACCTGATTCCTCCAGTCGACAAGAGGACAATCAGGAGAAAATGAAAGTTCAAATCGCATGCTAAAATAATGAACTATAGAGTAACAATATCTTGCCTTGTCTAAAACAATCGTTCGACGGCGGTTACCATATTGAATGAAAAAATATTTTTCAGTTATCAGGCCCGAAAAATTGTTTGGTAATCAGCCTGAAGTGTAATTTGTTGGAACGAATCTCATATTTAAGATTTCCTTGACCTTTCTTTTGTTTGAGATGTACTTCTCGCGGCCTTATCAAGATTCTTGCCAATTTTTTTCATTATGAGTTATTTTCGGATTCCTAATCTCTTGTAATGAGCTGACCAAATTTCAAATGGCAAAAACAAAGCACAGATCTTCTATCTGAAACCAGTTTTATAATCTTGAACTTCACATTGATTTTAGAGTTTGAACATTATATAGTTTATGATATAGCTCCTCTTTGCGCTCTAAATTATCAGTGCGGTAATGTTAACAGGAATAAACAGACATATTAAATTCGAAGAAATTGCTGTGTTTGCTTATCAATTTCTAGTGAAACTCATATTCTCAGGTCAATACCTCTTATTCATCATGTAATGACGAACCAGACTATGCTAATTTTATTCTAATGCTATCAGAATTGATCGGACCTCTGTATATTAACTCATGCTAAATGAGTGCTTAATCTCAATATTTTTTTAATCATCAACTTGATTTCCAAAATAAAAATCCTGATAAAATTCATGGAAAGCTTGCCTGAAGAAAAAGAGGTCCATAATATTATTGAAGCGACAATCACAAAGGAATTGCTCTTCGGATTTACTATCATTGAAAGTGCTTTCATAAATACGCGGACCCTTTCTTTCGAACCACTTAAATCAAGAAAAATTTCTGAAAACGCCTCAAAGTTAAAATATGAAGAACTAATTCCAAATCAAAGAATCGGTCGGAAGGTTTCTCTGGAGATAGATAACGCCAAAGGCACACGGCTACCAGCTCGTACCCTTACAGCGCTCATGGTGCTATTATTATCAAAGAAGCAAAACATGGAGTGACAAAATGAACGTTGATTGCTCCTAGCATGGTCTTAACTGCAGCTCATAACATCTATGATCAGAAACCAACCAGAAAGAGATACCCATATCTTAGATTTGTTCCAGGTGCGAATGAAGGTTGTGTGCCTTTCGGAGAGCTTGAGATAGAAGATGTATTCGTGCCTGAGGAGTACATTAATCATAAGGCAGAAGAGAACGACATCAATTCTTATGACTATGCTATCCTATTTCTAAAAAAGCCCATAGGCAAAGAGATCGGCTTCTTTGGATTATATGCAGTGGCAGCAGAACATGCGAGATTGCTAGAAGATAAAGAAATATATATCGCAGGATACCCTGTAATCGAAATGGAAGGAGGAGAAGGAGAAGAAAAGAAAAAGAGAAGCAGTAGGTTTGAGTTTTGGGAAGACAGAGGAAGAATTATCGGAATTGATGGGAAAAAGGGGATTATTCATAGTCAGATTAGTACATATCCAGGATTCGATGGGGGTGGAATACTGAGTAAAGAAATGGGAAGTATGATCTTCGTTATCGGAGTTTATGTTGAAAGAAATGAAGACTCAGCAGAGATTTGTTGGATTACTCAAGAAAAATTGAAACAGATACTTAGATGGAGAGTAGGATCATTTAAAGAGAAATATAAGGCTATTATTCAGAGCAAAGATTGCGCAACCGTCATTAAAGAATTGAATTTCCGCAGTGTGCCTATGACAGAAACAGGAATAAAAACGATTCTGAAATATCGGCTAAATGACCTGGAAGAGATAGATTTAGAAGGTTGTAATCTTGATGACAACACAATCGAAACCTTGAGCAATAAATCAGATTGGGAAAATCTAAGATCATTAAATCGACAATTCAACCAGATCCGTGAGACAGATATCACAGCGATTGTGAAAAATAAAGCCTGGCCTACACTTGAAGAGCTTAAGCTTCAGCGTACCAGATTGAACGACCAAAGTGTTCGTCTCTTGGCAAGCAACCCGACTTGGATAAATTTAAAGCACATCAATTTAGATGATAATGACTCCGGGTGGATGATGCAGTTGCAATTAGCGAAAGCAAATTATGGACAAATTTAGAATTCATTTTATAGCAAAAGATAAGTTTGGATGAGTAGAGGCCTTACCCGAAACTTTGTTTTTTCTCTATGAACAGAAATGCCATCGCAAAATCGATCTATGAACTATGTTAGAGTGAAGAATTGAACTTCTAAAATATACAACAAATATTCAGAGAACAATTTAAAAAAAAATTACCAACTTTGAACAATAGAACGAAAAAGTACCGTAGGCTCAATATTATATCAAAACCATCTCATGTTAGATGACATGGAAAATAACTCAGAAATATTAAAACATACCTAACTCCACAATTTTTCTCAAGAAATCAAAAGTAGGCTGCGAACAGTTAATAGATTAATCATATTTATTAAATAGATCTCCAAAAAAAAAATTGTTTCAAAGCCGAATTGATCGGATTAAAAATTGTTGGAGATTTTGCCTTTCACAGTGCTAACCTTGGCTTGATACCTTCTGAAAACGGAAAAGTCAGGGCATGGATTACCGAAATGAGGATCAGGAACACTGATTGCACCCAAAATGGTTTTAACTACAGCTCATAACGTCTATGATGATCAGAAGCTCATCAGAAAGAGGCATCCATTTGCCAGATTCATTCGGGGAGCTGATGGAACTGATGCGCCTTTTGGATGTCTTTGCACCTGAAGAGTATATTGATCAAAAGGACAACGAGAATGCCATCAGTTCTCATGATTTCGCCCTATTGATCCTGAAAAAGCCAATAGGTAATGAGACAGGATATTTTTGAGTGCATGTATTAACAGAAAAATATCCAAGATTTCGGTCTCGGGTCACCCTGCATTCGAAATGACCGAAGAAGTGAGAAAAAAGGAACTTGAACTTTGGAGAAAAAGAGGTAGAGCTCTTGGAGTTAATGAGAAAAATGGAGCCATAGTGACTTAGATGGCAGTGGAATTATTATAAAGTTGAAGAAAGTGGGTTCTTTGTTGTTGGAGTTTTTGTGGGGAGAGTTGAAGAGGTTTCAGAGGCTTGGTGGATTACAAAAGAAAGATTTCAACAGATATTGAATCAATAAGAGAAAAGTATGAGGCAATAATTCATGACAAAGATGATAGAAGTGAGATCAAAAAACTGAATTTGAATAAAAAATCTCTGGCCCACTTGGAGTAAACATGCAGCAAAGATATCAAAAGAATGGCTTAGAAGAACTCAATTTGTAAAAGACTTCAATTGATGACAAAAAAGTAGAGGATCTCTTTGAAATATACACTCAAATTCTCCATTGCTTTTTATTTTCTTGTGTATGCATTTGGTTTATTGAAGGGAGAACTGAATTAACAAGGAACAAGATGAGCAGTCATACCTTCAGAAGAAATAATGATTGGACTAAAACAATTAGAAATAAGGCTTTTGACCACCCACCAACAACACAAGATCTTGCCTCGAGGAACAGATCTAGAGTAAAGGTTGTAGGGATCAGATTCATATGATTGTGTAGATACGGTTAGTAATAAAATAGTTGAAGGATGGAACGATTTGAACCAAGATATTAGCAATATATGTGCATCTGAGGCGTTATATCAGAGACTTATTATTACTGAATATATCCATTACTAGACCTAGGCTTGATAGGGGATAGGTTAGTTCTAATATACACAACAATAAAAGCATATTAATTCTTCCTTAATTGGACCTGGTGCATCTATTATTTCCCGACCTATATTTTTTCTTTCGAGTGAAAAAATCCCTGAGAAATCTTATATTTCTAATGTTGTTACATTCTATGAATGTCTTAAGATGAAAAATAGATGAAAGTAAATAGTAAAGCCTCATTTTCAGAACATAGCTAACGCTCAGTCATATTCTCATGGCTTAATTATCCAAGTGGATATAAAGTGAATATAAAAGTGACTTTGCCGATCAAGCTTATCAATATCCGAAACCAACTCCCAAACTATACATTCCAGCCTAAATAAAGGAAATCGAAAGGAAGCAATGAAATAGCCTTGAGAGCATTAATTCTCTCCTGGGTTAATTTAGTATTACCCATCAAGTTCATTTCGAAAACGTTCACCAAAGAGGTATTTCGCACCACAGCAGCCACACTTTTCCATCCCAAATCATTATTATTCAAGTCCAATCTTTGCAAGTTCTTCCAAACCTTATTGTTCCCAATAGCAACACCACCCGCAACTCCAATTTTATTAAATGATAAGAGCAACATTATTAGTTTATCCCAAGTTTTGCTTTGACCAATAGAAATGGCGCACTGGTCTCCTAACCTATTTCTATTGAGAAACAAGCTTTCGAGATGCCTCCAAGTCGCATTTTCCCCAATCATGGCTCCGCCTTCATCCCCAATATTGTTGTTTGCTAAATCAAGCTCCTTCAATTGACGCCACACTGTGTTGCTTCCTATCGCAATGGCGGCTCTGTCTCCAAGTTGATTGCTAGATAACCTAAGTACGTTTAGATTACTCCAGATGACGCTAGCTCCAATAGCCGCTCCAGCCTCATCACCGATGTTATTGTTGGTTAAATAAAGCACCTTGAGGTTATTCCAGGAGGTATTGCTGGCGATTGACAATGCACTAGCGTTTCCAAGAGAGCAACCGGATAAATACAGCTCTTCGAGATGTTTCCATGTAGTGTTTTTACCAATAGCTTCTCCACTTTCGTCACCAATTTTATTCTCTGATAAAACAAGCCTCGTTAAATTCGTCCAAGTAGTATTATTCGCAATAGATAGCGCACCTTTCGCACCTATCTTACACATATGGAGCTCAAGTGACTCAAGTTTGTTCCAAGAGCTATTTCTCCGATCGCTTCTCCTCCTTCATCTCCTATATTGTTGAGTGTCAACACAAACTTTTTCAGGCGGGACCAAGTGACATTACTTGCTATGCTCACAATGCCTTGAGGTCCAAATTTATTTGTGTCTAAATTCAACTCCTCTAAATTTTTCCAACATGTATTTTTCCCAATAGCAACTCCGCCGGCATCTCCAATATCAGTATTTGACAACACAAGTTTCTTGAGCTCATTCCAAGAAGAATTTTGTCCAATGGCGGCCGCCTTCATCACCAATCGAATTTCTTGACAAATCGATTATCTCAAGCTTGCTCCAGGTGAGACTGCTTGCTATTATAATGGCCTTCTGATCTCCGATGAGGTTATTTGAGAGATCTAGTTCTTCAAGTCTACTCCAGTTTTTGATTTTGATAAGTTCAGCCGCACCGACCGCGCTGATCGCACGGTTTTGCAAGCTTACACTTTTGATGTTACTCCAAGTCGTATTCCTGCCCAGACTCTGGCAGCCTTTGTCCTTGAGGTTGTTATGGGATAACTTAATCTTGTGAAGTTGTGTCCATTCTGAGGTTTTGCTCAGCACTTCGACTCCGTTTTCGTCGATAGAGTTATTTTAGAGATTGATTTCTTTCAACACAGGTAGCTTGATCCCTAATAATAAATCCAATCCGATCTTTCCAAGATCTCTGCTTTGGAGGTTCAGAGATTTGATACACATTTCATCACCTTTGCCATGAATTATATCTTGGGCCTTTTTACTTTTTGACTCTCCAAGCCAAGCATACAGCTGGCGAAACCTATCCATGGTTATCAAGCAAGCCACATTTGAAGTCTTGTCTCTACCAGCATGGACGCCCACGACATAATATTGACCTTTGTCCTCTTTATAGAGAAATCCGGTATTGATGAGATCAATATTGAGGCTGGTTTTGTAGCGGATGAATTCTCCGCCGTCTTCCAGAACAGTAATTCTTTCTTTCTCTCTCCACTGTATGAAGCTTCCTTTAACTTTATCCTCAGGATAGCTGACGAGATAAATTTCCTCCTCTTTAAGACTGCTTGCGGCTTCTGCTGCGACTACATTGAGTCCGAAATAGCCTGTTAAGCTGCCGATTGGTTTTTTCAGAACTAAGATAGCATATTGCCTCTCACTCTAGTTTCTGCATCCAGCTGGTCTTTATAGTTGGTGTAACTATCAAGTGCGAATACATATTCGACTTCAATTTCTTGAAAAGGTGCTTCTGTGTAGTTGACTGCTGAAATGAATGTAATGTCGGGAAATCTTCGTCGGGTTGGTTTCTCTTCGTGATAGACATTATGAGCGGCGGTTAAGACAACATCACGCATGATCAATACTCCTGATCCCCACCTTGCTGGAGTTGCGGTCTCTGAGTCTTTAGCCATAACAATACCAAGAGCGCTTAAAGGGAACGAGCTAATATTGGATTGCCTCGGATCTTCCTTCAAATTGGCGTCTTTATCCTTTTCTGTCGAGATATAATGAGCTTGCCTCTTGTGTTTTGTTTTCTTCCTTGGTGACTTCAGTAGATTTAAAACAGAGAGTCTTTATTTGCTGAGTGTCACCATCAACTTCTCTTAGTCCAATTAATTGCTCCCGAATCGCAGCTTCGATACGCCTTTGTTTTTCCAACTTCTCTTTAGATATCTCCATGTTTATTTGAGATTGTTTTGCTTTTCAGATTAATTAATTTATTAAAGTGTTATTTCGAAATCTAATTCTATCAAACTCCGCTACCAAGGTTTCAAAAATTTGCTATTCTGACAAATTCTTATAAAAGATTGAATTGGATTTGACCTGCGTAATAAATTGGATTTCTGATTCATTTTATGCTAATTTTCCCAAAGATTAATAACAGAAACTCATTACCATTGTGCTAATCGAGTATCGCTTCTTCCAATTGTTGTTAGCGCCAACCATCCGTTGCATTTACTGTTTTTACAGGTCATAAAATGAAAAGAACAGTTCATATTAATAATAATTAATAGCTGAGGTGTTCTACTCCGCTTCCTATTATTGGTGATATTATCTTGCTGTGTCAACGTTGAATAACTTTTTTCTGTTTGGATTTAAAAAAAAATAATTTGTAGTTCAGCAGGGAAGCCATGAGATGTGTGTGATTGAGCCGCTTTTGAATTTTCACTTTGCATTGACCATATTGAGCCTGGTTTTGTTTATTACAATATATTTTTGACGAAAGTAGCCAACATGATAGAAAGAATTTAAGCAAGATTAGTATTATCATCATCATTTATATTTCATGGCGAATTAAGATTAAAAAGAAAGAGAAATTATTCGGGACACTGCTTTCAATTTGCTTTTAACGAAGTCAGTGTATTTTCTATAGCAGTGCAGAATTTGTTGTTTGTATTTTGATTATTTTTTCTTCCGGTATTAGAGGTTTTCCTGTATCAAAATTAGTTATTGAGAAAGTTTACCTTAACTTGCGATCCGTATCACCGCTCGGCTAAAAGCGAGGGGATCGTGAGTCGCTACAGAGACGAACTATTATTCTTCAGAAGAGGTTTTCCACACGGTCGGACTCTGCATTGTAGCAACGGGAGAAATCGCATTTTTTTGCCAATTATCATCTGCATCTAAGAAAAAGCCGCAATTGTTGCCAATTCTCACTTCATTTACTCTCTCAATAACAACTCTAGTGGGTATGTGTGCCAACAATCGCCAACTGGTGTTTATTTGCAATCCTCTTTTGAGGATATCAAAAAGATTTCATGGAATTCAGTCAATTTTCCAGCATTCATTACTTGGAAAACCATACACGGCTTGATTTTGCAGATGATACTCTGTGTGAGTCCTAGGGTCTCTATGGTTTAAAGTCGTGAATTTTCGCAAAAAGTGAAAAAAGCAATTGGATTATTTCAAAATTGCATGCCAGGATTGGAGGATCTACCTAGCTGTGATGGAGCAGCGCAACTGTGAAGTGAATAACTGGCTATTCTTCCTCGTAAATTAGGAAGATTTATTAAACTCGAAAATTCAAGCAAGCTGGCAATCATCGACTTGCTTACGGACTGATCTCGGCTTCGCATTTGAAATATAATTACATCGCATCAAGGATGAAGAATCGATTGAAGATATAATTGTATCAGGCTACAATTCTCAGGTTTCAGAACATTTTTCACAGCTTCATCGGAGAAGACCAGAATGATAAACGCAAAATTAAGTGGAAACAATTAGCGATTTCTGGATTTGCCCAGCTTATTCAAATTATTATTGACAATAATGAACTGGGAAGGAGTACCCCTTGAATCTTGAGAGTCGAGGATGTTCAGCTATGTTACCTCATATCTCGCTGAAATCAATAAGTCTTATTGTGTAGCTTTATCTCCTGCAGTTTAGATTTGAGTTTCATTGCGAAATTTTTTACATTGGTGAGGATATACATTCATTGTTTTCATTTGTAAAGCACCTATCGATTCGATTTTAACTTTATGAAAGCGATAAACATTTATATAAAGGTAAATATGAGGCAAATCTAAAATATGCCTCCGCATGGACTAGATCTACGAACTCACCCAGGAGTTAATTTGCGCCATTATTTCCATTCATACGTATCGAATAGGCTAATCGTACTTTTATGTAGAACCATTAGATCTCCATATTTCATTATCTCCTATATTTTTCATTCTTACTTGTGAAAATGAGGTCACTTCCTCTGAAAATACCGAATAGCGCTACATTTCTCAAGAGACTTCAAACCTGGCAAAGAAGAATTTAAATGGATGTAAATATCGATACAGTTTCAGATATTATGATGGAATCTTCTATATGGACTCAGCATTAATTGCGAATGACTCTCTTCTGAAGAGTCTAATGTGCAACAACTCACATTTGAAGTCAATTTACTCAACGAAAAATCTTAAGATTGAAGAATTGCAACTTAATAAGAGGAAAAAATACCGCCTTTAACAGAAAATCCATTGTATTATACCCTCAATAAGCAAATGTCACAAAAGAGACCTTTCTTTAAATCTAAATTAGCGGAAACTTGGCCTCTTTACTCAAAAAATTGAAAAATTTCGTAAAATTCACTTACACTTTCCCTTTTTCTGTTTATAATGCTGAAAAAATTCGGTCATTGTATCTTAAACGCTCTCAATCCATATAGACCAAGTTTTACTTGCTATTTACAAATTTCCAGCTTTTGAGAGCGGGACGCTCGAAAACATGCTGAAAATAAAAATCTTAATGTATTGAATACACCCATTTAATTCGCATGAGCAAAATAGGTCTAAATTGAACCAAAATTTTTCGCTTTTCTGTCATCTTTCATCACTTTTTATGAATGGAGAGGCATTTGAGCACATATAGAAGGGTATTCAAGATGTTTGCCTTTAAAATGCATCCTTTTATATTCTATGCGTGCATGCTTATTCCTTTTAGTAGACAGGCAAAGCCTAGATTTTACATAATCAATAAAAACTCCCAAATTAGTTATGGCTGAAAGTCAACAAAAACACACCAAATTCGGTTCAAATCAGAAGAAATACCTGATACTCAACCCAACAGGAGTACTGGATGCCATCGTAACATCTAGAATTCGCACAGAAGATGATTTAGTACTACGACAATGTGAAGAAGGAGTTTTTTCCATTTTAAAAGATGGAAAACGAATTGCTGAGCATCTAAATAGACTGACCACAGAATATGGATATTCCATGGTTCTCTACTCAAACCGCAGAGAACAACAAATTTTTCGGGCTTTCAGAGAACTTGACGAAGCCCTAAAACAAATCAGCATGAAAGGATTGCCGAAAACTACTGCGATGATAGTCAAAGATCGTGAAGTTTACCCACAAGTGAGAGCAACTGATCTAAGAGTTGCTGAAAACTGTTTACAGGAGACATTGATAGCCGGTTACGGTTTACAATCTCCACAGGAAACTGAAATACTCGATGGATGCGCGAAATTACTTCATTTCTCAAAATTGGATCATAACAGTTATGTTGTGCTTGATGTACGCCCTGCTTTCGTCGAGAAGGCAAACCAAGAAGGATGGAACGCTTGGGATGCAACCTCGACCTCTTTGCAGAAAATTTTCAGCATTTTCTCTCAGAATACGCATGCCACAAAATCCCCAAACCGACAGAAACATACTAAAGAGCACCTTGAAGAAGAAAAACATCTAAAGGAGGAACCAAGAAATGAAGTAAGGAACAAGAAAATAACCCCAAATAAACACGACCTAAGTTTCTCTGGAGATTTTCAGTATAATAACCATAGAACTTCTCAAGAGGAATTAGAAAATCAAGAAAAGCAGAGAAAATTAGTAGAAAAAGAAGTTGATATGGGCAACAACAAACCTGAAGTAGCCCAAACTAACGACAAGGACAACCTCGATGCAGGTCCATATACTTTAGATGATGAAGAAAGTAAATCTCAAAATGAGGCAGACAATGAAACCAAGAAACCCATCGAGGTCAACATGACAGGCTGCGAAGAGTGTGGTGCCTATAAACTTGCAGAAATAATAGATTGGCTGCCGGATGATCTTTCTACATCGAGTTTAAAGTTTAATGTAGTAGTTGAAGGAGATCCACCAAGAGGAAGTTCACCAAGCTTAAGGTGGTTTATTGAAGACCCAACCAATTCTAAATGGGTCGGAAAATGCTCAACCTTGGCTCTTCAGAAGAAAGACAGTTTCTATGAATATAAAGAATTTCTTGGAAGCCTGATTTACAAACTATTTGGGGTAAGAACTCCCAGCATTGTTTTTTCGGAACAGCTTTTGGATGCGAAATTTAAGCAAAATAATATATTTCAAGCTAAAGATCTTGACAAACCCAGGCTACATCTCATGTCAATCGTTATTCCAGGTTTTGAATTGCTTGGCGACAAATTTATTAAAGATTATAAAATTGCCTCAAAGAGAAATGAAAATCAACCCTTTTACATGCATGGAGGGAGTAAACCGTTGAGAGGATTCGGGAGGGCAGTGGCTCTGTCGATTCTGATACATGATTACGATTTTATTGGAAATTCCGGAAAAAACATTGGATGTATCCCAAGCGAAGATGGAGAATATTTCGAAATCCTCAAAATTGATCCTGGAGAATCACTTTCTTTTGCAGAGGACATGAGTGGAGTCAAATCTTTACATAATCCTCCGAGTACAAGAGAAGCAGTTTGTGGTACTTGCATAGGAAGAATAAGCTTTGATGATCTAAATAAGTTTGATAAAGAAGAGTGCATTGAAACACTTAAAACAATATTGGAAATGAAAAATTCTACTCTCGAAAAGCTCTTCACTCCTTTTCTCAGAATGGATCACAGCAAGTTTGGAATAATTTTTGAAGAGCTCTTAAATAGAAAGAAGGAGCTGCTGAATGCTTTCTATGAAGAAGTCAAGAACTTCATTGACCGTCATCTTCATCGACTTGAGGAGCAGCTAGCCGCCGAACATATGTCTCGTTGGGGAAAGCCACCACTACCGATGCACCTGGAAAGGCAGAAAAAAGACCAATTAATTCGAGATAAAGCTCAGCTTGAAGCCTTCGTAGCTGCATCTCACGCAAACTCAACAGATAAAAAGATTTTGCAAACTTCTTCTCACGCAAAAGAAAAATTTATTGGAAGAGACACCGAACTCTCTCAAGTCAAAGAGCTTTTTTGTGGGAATAGTAGGATCTTAGGATGCGCTATCGTTGGTGCAGCTGGGCTGGGAAAATCCCAGTTAGCAACAGAATATGTCATCAGGAATCAAAAGGAAATGTATTCTGAAGTAGTCTGGCTACACGCAGAGCAAAGTGAGCTGATAATAGACCAAATTCAAATCTATCTGGAGACGTGCCACAATATTAAATTTGATATTAAAGAAAAGGAGAAAAAGGCTTCAATAGTCACAACCTTCTACCAAATTCTTGGTAAAAAGGAAGATGATGAAATGATTAGAAGTTCCAAGAAGCCTTGTGTGGTATTTGACAGCGCGGAGAATATGGATCGTTTAGCTGAATATCTTCCGGATCAGGAAGGTTTTCCAACCTTGAGTATCGATCTGCTAGTTACCACGAGATATAAGAAATGGAGGGAACCATTCATTAAAATAATTGAATTGCAGATGTTCGGACTCGAAGAAACAAAGAATTATGTCCTGGAACACTTCCCCCATTTAAAAGCGGAGAAAGATAGCTTTCAGTTCGCAAAAGATATTGAGAGACTCAATGGAATAGTCCTCGGAGTACCGTTAGCTCTTTCACTGTCAGTAGCTTACATCCAACAAAAAGGAACCACCATATCCGATTTTTGTGATTTTACTGCCAGAGAAAACAAAAAAGAACTTATTCCTCTACAACCTCTAGATAATACACCAACATTCGAGAGAGCATCATCAATATTTGAAGAAGAGTCCAGAAAGCTGAATTTCATTTCGACGATCCTGACTTTAGCATTAGCAGATTTAAGATCAAAGAATTATAGTACTGAGTCGATACTGGATATAATCGCATATCTTGCACCAAATAATATCGATGTAAATCAGTTAACCGAATGCTGGTTCCACTGTCAAGATCAAGAAAGTCAGGATAATTCCCAATTAAAGAGAATCGCTCAGCTTTCTTCGGAGAGCACTGAGACACAACAAAATTTACATGAAGAATGGAAAGAATTCTTGAGGATAAAGAATAGTCATGAAGGCAAAGGTTACATGCCAATTCTGATGAGAGATTTCGAGGAAGCTCTAGAACTATTGCTCTCATATTCAATAGTAACTGTGAATCCTATGCAAGACCTATCTCAAGGCGATGAAAACGCATCGGAAACAGGTGTAAAGGGTATGAACATTAAGGTCCATCAATTAACGCAGCAAGTGATAAGACTTAACCACCAGCATAGTGGAATCGCCAAAAGAGCTCACGAAAATGTCCTTAATTGGATGATTACAACATTAGATTATGACGAATCAGATATGGAAGATGTCAGAAGAGCGGGACTGCTAGTCCCTCATGGAATTCATTTGGAGGGCCTTTCACTTAGCAATCTTCGCAAACGGGCAGAATTACAAGAAATGATTGCATATCATCAGCTATATGGAGCCGGTAATTACGATATGGCGCTGAAGTATTATAAAAAAGCACTCTTATTTAAAAAAAATATTTTGGGCAAAGATCATCCTCAAACAGCTCTCACATTTGCCAATCTCGGGAATGCATGGGGATCTCTAGGTGAATATGAAAAACAGAAAGATCTCTTAACTCGAGCACTTGAAATTGAAGAAAGCCATTATGGAAAAGACCATCCTCAAACTGCCATTACACTCACTAATCTCGGAAATGTATGGGGATCCTTAGGAGATTATGAAAAGCAAAAAGACCTCCTAGCCCGAGCACTTGAAATCAAAGAGAAGTCGTACGGCAAAGATCACCCTCAAACTGCCATCACACTTGTTAATCTAGGCGGATCCCTAGGGGATAATGAGACACAGAGAGACCGATTAACTCGAGCGCTTGCAATCTTTAAAGAGCATTATGGCAGAGATCATCCTCAAACTGCCATTACACTCACTAATCTCGGAAATGTATGGGGGTCTTTAGGTGATCATAAGAAACAGAAAAGTTTCTTAACTCGAGCGCTTGGAATCTTTGAAAAGCATTATGGCAAATACCATCCCCAAAATGCTATTGTACTCAGCAGCCTCGGAAAAGTTTGGGAGTCCTTAGGCGATTATAAGAAACAAAAAGATTGCTTAACGCATGTGCTTGAAATTGAAGAAAAGCAATATGGCAAAGGCCATCCTCAAACTGCGATCACACTTGCCAATCTCGGGAATGCATGGGGAAATTTTGGTGATTATGAAAAGCAAAAAGACTTTCTAACACGAGCACTTGACATCTTTGAGAAGCATTATGGGAGAGACCATTATCAAACTGCTATCACACTTATCTATCTTGGAAACTCATGGAGATCATTAGGCGATAAGGAGAAACAGAAAGATCTCTTTACTCAAGCGCTTAACATCTTTCACATATTCTACACAAAATATCATCCAAGTATCAGTCTCACACTTGAGACTATTTGGAAGGCATGGAGCTTTTTCAGTGATAATGAGACAAAAAAAGATCTATTAAATCAAATCATTAAAATTGAAGAAAAGCGGGATGGCAAAGACCAATCTCAAACTGCTATCACACTTGTTAATCTCGGCAATGCATGGGGTGAATTAGGTGATTATAAGAAACGGATAACGCTCTTAACTCAAGCACTTGAAATCTTTCAACAAAATTATGACGAGGACCATCTTCAAATTGCTGTCGCGCTTGAAAATTTAGGCAATGCCTGGGGTGAATTAAATAATTATAAGAAAAAGAAAGATCTACTAAATCAAGCATTAGAAATCTTTGAAAAACATTACGGAAGAAACCATCCTCAAATTGCTTCTACACTTATGAATCTCGGGAATACATGGCAAAAACTACATGACTTTGAGGAGAAGAAAAATCTCTTCATTCGCGCCCTCAAAATCAATGAAAAGCATTATGGCAAAGACCATCCTCAAACTGCTGTCGCGCTTATTGGTCTCGCCAATGCATGGGGAAAATTAAATGATTATAAGAAAAAAAAGATCTACTTAACTAGAGCACTTGAAATTCAAGAAAAGCACTATGGAAGCGATCATCCTGAAACTGCTATCACATATAACAATCTGGGGATTCTTTGGGGAAAATTCGGTGATTATGAAAAACAGAGAGACTTCCTAACTCGCACAATTGAAATCTATGACAAGCATTATGGTAAAGATTATCCGGATACTGCTATCACACTTAACGACCTCGCAACTGCATGGGGAAACCTGGGTGATTACGAAACACAGAAAGATCTCTTAACTCGAGCACTTGAAAACAAAGAGAAATCATTTGGCAAAGACCACCCTCAAACCGCTGTCACACTTAATGATCTCGGGAATGCATGGGGAAACTTAGGTGATTTTCAGAAACAAATAAGCTTCTTAACTCGAGCACTTGAAATTAGAGAAGCACATTCTGGCAAAGACAATCCTAAAACTGCTATCACACTTAACGACCTCGCAACTGCACGGGGAAACCTGGGTGATTACGAAACACAGAAAGATCTCTTAACTCGAGCACTGGAAATCAAAGAGAAATCATTTGGCAAAGACCACCTTCAAACCGCTGTCACACTTAATGATCTCGGGAATGCATGGGGGAACTTAGGTGATTTTCAGAAACAAATAAGCTTCTTAACTCGAGCACTTGAAATTGAAGAAAGCCATTATGGAAAAGACCATCCTCAAACTGCTAACACACTTAATGATCTCGGGAATGCATGGGGGAACTTAGGTGATTTTCAGAAACAAATAAGCTTCTTAACTCGAGCACTTGAAATTGAAGAAAGCCATTATGGAAAAGACCATCCTCAAACTGCTAACACACTTCACAATCTCGGCAATGCATGGGGGAATTTAGGTGACTATGAAACGCAGATAGAGCTCTTAACTCGAGCACTTGAAATTGAAGAAAGCTATTATGAAAGAGAATGTGGAATGTTAGGTGATTATGAGAAACAAGAATATTTCCCAACTCGCGCAATGTATTATGGCACCTCAAACCATTACTACACTTATCATCTCTATTCAGGGAACCAGATCAACCAAATCAAAGATTAATTTCCTTCCCAAGCTCTCCAACTTGCCAACCCGGTTTTATACTATAGTTCAGAAAGTTCTCTTCGTCCAGAGGATGATATAATGTCATTTGATACAGCATTTCATATAGATACAGACTTTTACTTTATTCCAAATGCCAAATAAATACTAGTTGTGATGCGTTTTTAAGAATATATATTTTATTATTTCGTATTCAATTCTAGAATTATAAGTGCCAAACAAAGTGTTCCAAATAACCAACGAGCGAATGTATAATTTAATATGTCCCTGCGTGAAATGTTGTGGTTCCTCCAACTCAAATGCTCAAACAATTATTTCCCCCAATTAGAGTTTATTCTTGACTTGTGGGGCTATGTCGATCTTTGTACGAATCAGTCCGATAATAAAGACGCATAAGAATGAAAACCATTAAGATTTATCTTATCTATTTAAGAATCAATCAACCCATATAT
>ENA-UOTZ01001256-UOTZ01001256.1-compost-metagenome-genome-assembly--contig:-NODE-1256-length-18148-cov-39.297327_pt1 | contig 18148 bp, 13 predicted proteins | sample MGYA00238144_ERZ746983 | MGnify/ENA primary metagenome ERZ746983 (study PRJEB28759, sample SAMN06268863) | compost metagenome | isolation source: single cell | place: USA: California, Emeryville, Joint...
GATACAGAAGTTCTCGCTTCATCTAAAGTAGTCCCTTCCGCTGCAGAAACAGAGACAAAAAAGGCATTTTACTCAAAAGAGGAGAAACCAGCTGCACTCTTTAGTTTTCTACGTTATTCCAGCATGCCTCTCTTCTATGCATTTATCTGGTACACGATCGCCAAATGGCAGCAGCCATGGCTCGGAGCTTTCGTGTTGTTTGTAGCCGTGCCTCTTGGAGATGCAATTCTTCCAGCAATTTACAAATCAAGACCATACCGAATACAGACACAAAAACCCTTTCTCCTTCCAAATTGGTCACTTCAAGTGCAGAAACAGAACCCAAAAAAGTATTCTACTCGAACGAAGAGAAGAGGCTGGGCTCTTCAGCACTCTTCCTTATTACAGTGTGGTTTTCCTCTATGCTTTTGTTTGGTATACCATTGAAAAATGGCATCAACCATGGCTTGGAAGTTTCATCTTATTCGCATGCGTACCTCTCCTAGACGTCATTCTCCCGGAAGATTGGCTAAATCCAAACCGGCAGACTAAAAAACTTGCTGATAATGCCTTCTATAAATTCCCTCTTATGTAGGTGCGGTTACTTACTGGATATATACCATTACTGGGTTCTCAATCACCTCACCCAACAAGATTTTGACCTCTTTTATACCATTTGAGCGTTGTTCATCTCTGGAGGTCTCTTTGCGGCTAATTTCCCTGTGTGTCACGAATTATTTCTACAATAATTATAAATGCAATAATTTCCAAATATGTTATATCCCTCTCAAAAAATTATCGGCAACTCTCGAATATGATATTACGTTGTTTCAGCAGCATTGATTCTCTTGCTGTGATTCTACAGAGCAGACAATCTTATTTTAAGTTTGAGGTCTAATTTAATATTTGAGGATGTGGACGCTTTTGAAAAAGCATTTTGAGCTTCTTTGCAGCTGAGAGGTTCTTCAGTTCTGAGTAGCGCTAATCGAAATTTGGAAAATGCTTTGAGTCCATTTTAAAAACTTCGATCAGCAAATCAATTTGAAGCTTCGAATCGATCCTAATGCTCTTTCGAAATCACAGAAGAGAAAATTTATTTGAAACAAAATTATTAAAGAGTGATCCTGAGAGCGAAGAAATTTATAAGCTTTAGGCAATTATTCGAGATGATTACATTTGCGAAAGATTTTTTATTCTAATTAAATTCTCAGCAATTTTCTCAAAATCGATTTTGATAATCAAATAAAATTTAGCATCTCTACTGTGCTCTAATAAATTTGAAAATGCTATGCTGCACAATCTAGATAAGAAAGTGGACGTAGTCGCTGAAGAATCGAAACAAATTAAAGAGCCTGAAACGCAAGTTTCATCTCAACCAAAGATTGAAAAAATGAAACAATCCTCAGGCAAAAGAGAGCATGCCACATCGCCTCAAAGGAATATCATTAATACTGGTAAATTCATTTTCGAGTCTAAGCAACAAGCTCATTTACCAAAATTATCTAACCTTCGTTAGAAGAGACAACCATGGGCTCTCCAACTTTACTTGCTTGTAGCTCCCAATATGCCGATAAGATCGACATTGTTGACCTCAACACGAAGGAAAGTTATGCAAGTTTTGATGGAGTTAAACTTAGTGACATGGGTAAAATTTAGGTTTTACATTATTTTGAGGCTGATATGCGGTATTATTTTTTAGATAATAGTTGGACGCATGTGAAGGAGATACCAAACACAAAACTGCTTGTATCTCTGTATCATAACTGCCTTGAGTCAGCCAATATGGCGGTATTTGATATCTCAAAAAAAGATCAAATCAAGGAAATCTATTCTCTTGAAGAAGTCTCAGACGGTAGAATTATTTTCACCGTCATGTTTGAAGAATGGCATTTTCTCTCTAGACACTGGTTATGGAGATATAACATATAACTCACGTAGAGGAATCCTCAGTGCAGTTCCTCTTAAGAAAAAAATTTCTTACCATCTCTTCAACGTTGGCTCTAATGCCTCCAAAGCCAAAGATACTGTTAAACTTATCCGCAAGTCAAAATGGCACTCCCAGCACGGTAAACATCAATCATAATCAATACGTCGAATTTACTCGACTCTTTAGAGGACGTGATCAGCGGTCTTGATTTCAATCCTACTGGAGAATATGTAGCCATCATTGACTGGAGAGGCGTGTGTCTAATATCAGAAGTAAACTCAAACAATTACAGGTTCCATATGGAATTCAACCGCATGGGTAATTCTATTTGAAAGTATTTTTCTCTCTGCTACACTACAATAAATCATTAAACTCTTGGCGATATTAATTTCACTCACATCTTTAAACTAATTTATAAGATTTAATGTGCCGTTCCAGATGGAGTACCAATGCGGACGAATCACTGATATTCGTGAAGTACAATCGCAGACAACTCAATATCCTCGATGCTGAGAAGAAAACTCTCACTTTAAAGAGTCCGGTAGAACTTGACAGAGGTACTTGCAGCTATATTTTGTTTTTTCTCTTCTGTGAATTCAAATTTTTCACTTCATGCATGATTAGTTTCCAATAAATTAAGGGAAGAAGGACTTGTTTCTTTTGTCTTAAAGTAAATTGGGAGATTAATTTCATGTCTTTTTTCGCTTCACTTCTCCTCATTTCATTATTTAAATTTGAGCATATTTAATTTGTTAATATGAAGCGACAGTCTGGATTGATGTATGCCAAAACGATGGGAATCTATTGGCTTCTGGTGGCCGAGATCAGAGGACCAAAATATTTGATAAGCGAGAATCAAAGATTATTAAAACCTTTGATGACGCTCACTCAGGTAATAATTTGGATTTGTTTAAACAAAGATTTATCGTTTGAATAGGACCTATTAACTGTGTGCGATGGAGTCCGAGCGGCGATAAACTTGCAAGTGCTTCATGTGATAAAACAGTAAAACTGCTGGACTTCAAAACAGGAAAAATGTTTTATTCTGGAAACACTTCAGATGAAAGTAAATTATCTATTTCAAAATACATGATTGTCATTCAAAAATCATATAGACGTTGCCTGTTCAGTGTGCTTCATCTAGATAAACATGAAACGAAAAGGACCAAGAGAACAAGAATTACTCTCAAGAATGTCGGCCAAGCAGCATAATTCAGATAATGACTCTGTGAATGAGGTTAAGTAATCCTGACCTTAGGACTTCTAATCATCCATACGTCTGAATATTTCTGTTCTCATTCGTGCTTCTCGTAAGTAAGAAATCCCACTTTGATTAGTAGCCTAGGGCAATATAACACAAATTACATATATAGATCATGATGAGTCCTGAATTAGCAAAACGAGACAATAGGATAGTTACATTATTTTTATTCATTCAAGTATTTGATATATTGTTATATTGTCAATTGATCAGAGTTATCAGTAATAACAACAATAATTATTCTAAGCAGCTTCGAAGCTGATACTTGGATTCAACACACCACATTATTAATCACAAAGGTTCTCTGACTTCTTTCATGGGTAGCGGCATATTGTCATAGTTTCCAAATACCCATTGAAGAGTTGGTAACTGTTAAGTCAAGAATACGAAAGGAATCATTTCTTCCTTGCTCATGATATTCGCAAGTTCAATTGAGTTAATTGCGTTCGTGAACGACAGGCGAATCATTACTTCGAAATACTCTAATTCATGAAAAACGACAATTCGTGAAAGTAATGACATTCCAAAATTTAAGTCCCCTCAACTCAGAATTGTCTAACTCTCAAAAAAAATTTTCTTTATTCAACTTGTTCCAACAAATCTCAGTTTGAAAACGGAAAAAACACTAAATCCTTGAAGCCTGAGCTTCTTATTATATACAAGTGCCTGACACTAGACATCAAGGAATCACGAAATCGAAGAAATTTTCAAAGTTTTCAGAGAATTTTTAGAATTGTATTATTTGCTCAATCTTCGTCAAAAAATCATTTTGTTAAAAGAGTATTTAGCTGAATGATTTTCTCGAGGGAAGTGGAAGTAACATTATGAAAAATGACTTCCTCTTTCTTGCATATTTGAATGTATTGCGACTTTTTTTTCTTGGTGTTTGTGGAGAAAGAATGATTGTGAGAAGTAGAAATATAATTCTCAAGCCAATAGAAATACTTGCAAATTATCCTTTGATTCATGTCTTTGGATGTATGGAACGACTCGAGGTTTTCATTGAGTGGAACTTATTATACGAGTATTCTTCAGATAACTTGATGGTTTCTCGCTCTCTCATAGGACTGCAGGTCTTGTTTATGCCATCTTATATGTGATTGTCAAGTTTTTCACTTCATTAACCTTTTGAGATATTTTCCACTCAAAAGAGTAACAATTCAGACACTCATATGAAGAAATAGCCAAGGTTGGATGGAAAGTTGGCAACTCATAGCTCCGCGAACGCTCCATCATTCGAATCGTTGGATACCTATTTTATAATTCTTGAAAGTATTTTGGATGAAATACATATCTCAAAAGAATTCTTGCTTGAGAAAGCGAGAAAACAAACAGCTTCCATCTGAATTTCTAAGACCATAAGGTGAGATCGAGAAAATATTTAATTGACCAGCAATGAGGAGTTTCAAAACAACAAAATATTCGTGAAACAAAGAAGTCAATTTTTTCAATCGGACTCTTCGAAAATTTTAAAAAGCAAATGTGTCACGTGATTTTCTGTGACCTTGAAGTGAATGTGATGGATTATTTAGGCTTCTTCTCATCATCAGTGAGCATTCTTCCATTAGTTTGGCTGAGGCAAATAAAGTTGAATACCGGATATTGAGTTCATCTTTCTTTCATTCTTCATTATTCGATTAGAAGAGCTTCTTACTCAAGACGACTGCACTTATTTAAGAACAACACACATCGATTTGAAGTCATTTTGATAGAAATAATATGCAGTTGAATGTACTCATTTTCTATTTTGATAGAGATATGCCTATAGATGATTAATCTTTACAATTAATATGACTTATTCATCTAAATCCTTTATGAAATACTAAAAAATCTCATAAGCTACTATCATTGGGTGATCCAAAATTACTGGTGGTATAATTATTCAAAATATCCAACAGCTAATCATTTCTTATTGCCTCTCTAGACACCTTATGTGCTCATTTAGTTCATTAGATCAACAAGTTGGGTCGATCTTGGCTTTATTTTTAATGGGTTTCCATTAACCGCGATTTTTATAGCCCCTCTCTCTAGATGTAACGCTTCTTCTTTAAGGCGCTTCTCTTTAGCCTCGAGAAAATCTTGAGTGGCACTTGATAACTCTGTTTATGAAGGCAAGACTGACTTATCTTTGAAAGAAATAAAATCATTTGATATATATACGTATTAACAGGAATCGATTTGAGTTAAAATTTTCTAACTATTATAATCGTTAAATTTTCTCTGAGGAAAAACCAACAAGCCTCAATTATGTTCGGATCGTTCAAAAGCTACGCTCCAAAAAAAGAAAAGAGTTTTGAGGAAGTTATCAAAGAAGAATTGACCGCATTTAAGGGGATAGAGTACGGCACCGATCAGACAAATTCTCCTTGCTTTCAGCCTCCTGGACCAGGTCTTTTCAGAGTTTCCAAGAATTTGAGCAACTCAAAACTACGTTACAGAAGAATTGGACCACTTTGTAACCCTGATGCCTCCCAGCAAGAAATGAAAACCGATCCTATCAAGGATAATAATATGTTTACATTTCCGAATCCCACTTCATTTCCTCAAAGTGTCCATGGTGTTATTATCAGAGAGAAACTGAGGATGAATCAACAACAGCAACAATGACTGCGAGATGGGGATCTGGAATCATGATTTCAAAAGATTTAGTGCTGACCGCTGCTTGCAATGTTTATAACAACGAAAAACCGATCAGAAAGAGATATCCATATCTCAGATTCGTTTCTGCAGCAGCCAAAGATGAAGCGCCATTCGAAGAAATCGAAATTGATGATATCTATGCACCTGAGAGCTATGTTGCTCGAAAGCGAGAAAAAGATGTAGAGAATGAATCAAATGAAGTCGATATTGATGACAATAACTATGCTCTATTGGTGCTAAAGAAGCCAATAGGTACCCAAACAGGGTATTTTGGTGTGTGCGCAGTTGCCGATCCGAAGATACTTGTCGAGAGAGATATTTATATCGCCGGATACCCTGAATTTCGACTGCAGGAGGAAGAACACAAAGAAAACGAGAACGCACGACAATTTGAACAATGGCAGCAAGAAGGGAAAATCACAGAGTATGATGAGAAAAAAGGCCTTATTCACTACCAACTGGATATTCCAGCAGTCGCTGGAGGTCTTATTGGAAGTGGAATATTTTGCAAGCAAGGAAAAAATCAGTACTATGTTGTTGGTGTGCATGTCGGCACAAATGGAAACTCCAATAAGGCGTGCTTGATTACGAAAGAAAAGTTCGGACAGCTTTACAAATGGGTTGAAAGAAGAAACGAAGAAATCTTTGAAGCGGCTATTCAAGGAAAAGATGACAGATGTAGCATCAAAAGATTAAACTTATCGGAATGCAATCTCAACTCCGAACCTCGCATGGTAAAGAAGTTTCTGGAGTACAAAGGATTAGAAGAAATCAGCTTTGGATCAGGTTGCATGCCTGAGAAGTTAATTAAAGAGCTGAACGAGAACTCAAAATGGGGAAATCTTCAAACATTGGAATTAACATCAAACAAAATTGAGAAGGAATTCATTCAGGTGCTTGGAAGCAACACATCGTGGAAAAACCTAAAGGTCCTCATTCTTAGCCGCAATGACCTCAAGGAGGGAGTTATAGATGAGATCGTGAAGCTTAATAATTTCCCAACGCTTGAAGAAATTGACCTCTCCGATTGCGAGTTTGGAAACGAAGGAGCTGTTGCCTTGTCAAAGAACACCAGTTGGACAAATTTGAAGGCACTCGACTTAACAGGTAATGACATCACTGAGGAAGGAGGAGCGGCGCTGGGAAAGAACCTCGCTTGGAGCGATCTAATGTGCCTGAGATTACGACGAAATCGGATAGGGAGTCAAGGGGCTCTTGCCATTGCAAATAACCCCACTTGGAAAAATTTGAGGATGCTTGATATCGAGTTGGCTAGAATCGATGACAAAGCGGCGGCAGCAATCGGAGCCAATACCACTTGGACTCATTTAGAGGAACTGATTTTACGCTGCAATGATATAGGGTCTCGTGGAGCTAGTGTGATAGGCAGCAATGTTACTTGTAAAAGGCTAACAGTTTTGGATTTGTCACGGAATGAGATTGGAGATGATGGTGCAGCAGCCATCGGAGCCAATACTTCCTGGGCTTACTTAGAGGAGCTCAACTTGTCCTCAAATCGGATTGGAAAGAAGGGAGCGATCGTGATAAGCAGCAATTCGACTTGGAATAACCTAAAAGTGTTTAACTTGTCGATAAATGCCATCAGTGACGAAGGCGGAGCAGCGATCGGGATGAATGTCTCCTGGGGCAATCTGGAGCAGCTCCGATTGAGTGACTGCAGCTTGGGGGATAAAAGCGCTCATGCTATTGGGAGCAACTCCACCTGGCGTAATTTGAAAGTCCTCGATTTATCAATAAATGCAATTGGGGATACAGGCGGAGCATCGATCGGGAACAATACTTCTTGGGAGCGGTTAGAACAATTGCTTTTGAGGAGCAATGAACTTGGCAATAGAAGCGCTGCTGCTCTTGCAAGAAACGCGGCCTGGAGTAATCTGGAAGAACTAAATCTGAGACTAACCTCCATTAGTGACGAAGGATGGGCGGAGATAGGAAGGAATACGTCATGGAAAAAATTGAGATTCCTAGAGGGAGACCTAGGGGGAACTCAATTGGGATGGAAATCTGCAATCACAATAGGGCGCAATTCTGCTTGGAGGCATGCCGAAAAAATCACGATTTACGAATTTCAGAGTGCAAAAAACGAAAGAAAAAGTGCTCGGAGAGCTCTTTTTGGCAAAAATTCAAAATTGAATTTTGTTGAACTCTAGTAACCCATTGTTGTGTTTGTTATTCTCGTTGCTGTTATTAGTTAACTGCCTGAATGCTGCATATCTGGGATTTCTTTCAGTTGGCTTACTTCATCATGAAAACATTAAAAAAATCGGTTTATTATTGAAATTGCTGCTTAATCACAAAATTCTCAATTAAATTCCTCGATTTGTTTTTCCATAACCTCTGTGTTAGCCAAATCGGCTTTCATTCCTTTCTGAGTACCTATTTGGTAAATAATTAACTTGAAAAGTTTGATAAGCATCCAAAAACAAAGCAATAATACAATTTATACTTCTGAATAATTTCAATTAGAAGACGTTCAGCTAGAAAATCACAATCTCGTTCTGCCTTTTATAATTGCTTTTAAATTCCTTCCTTCCAAACTAATATCAATTCCTGGATATAATTGCTCCCGTTCTCACAGTCGAGTTTTCTTTTTGAATAGAAAAATCAAAGTACGTGAAGCCTCATAGCAATAAAGTTCTCATTCGCACAACTAATGATTTGAACCTGTTTCTCTTGAAAAATTTAGTACTCAAGCGGCATACGATTTGTTAAAGTCAGAATTCTAGCCAGTTTAAACTTGATACAATGAATACGAGAAAAAAACATTAAACACAATCAGAGTAGCCAACAAGCAATGGCGTCTCCACTTAACATTAATGAGGATAAAAAAATTATTAAGAAAAATAGTGTGCTCTAACTCTATTCTTTTTTCACGCGTTTGTTTGGATCAGCTCCTCGCATCTCTCCAGTACCAAGATCAAATTGGCTCATATCATACCTCGCATTTCCTCCGTAGTTCTCGTCCAACATAAACGGAGCTTGGTTATACCCAGCCCCATTGAAACCGAGAAAATTGCCTATTCCATGTCCTCCAATCATTGGGAATTGCGATGAACGGTACTTATCAACGTTCTTCCACATATTATTCGGATCCTCTCCAGGGTTCGGTAGATAATGAAAATAGTTCTCAAACGAGCTTTTTCTGTTCCTTGGCGCAGCAAAAGCATCGTGAGTGTCATTTAATGAAAAGCTATTTTGGATCGGAGGTGACGCCCCAAAGTCCTGGCTCAACCTTTGGGAAATCATACCTGGTTTCATCAGTTGCTCATTCAAAAAATTGATGTTTGGCGAACGCATATCAAGCCCAAATTCAGGACCCATTAGGTTCGGAAGGCCTAAAGGAGGTTTATCACCGAGTCCGTATTTCGTTGGGTCTGCTAACCCGAACATCTGCGGCGTTCTGAGCAGATTGTCTGGTATTTCGAATTTCATCCCACCAGCCATTAAAAACTGCTCGTTCGGGATCCCTTCACCCATCCCACCAGCCTTCTGCATCCCAATATTCTGTTGCAACATCGGCTTCGTCCCATTAGGTCCTGCAACCTTTTGATCGTTTTCCTCGCCATTTTTATTGGTTTCCTTTGCTAGAGCCTTAGCACTGGGTGTCGAGCGTTTCAGCTTGGACTTAGGCACGATTTTCTCTCTGATTGTTACAAATATTATGTTATTCGAAGGAAAGGCGCATCTATACTTTAAAGGAACCGGCTGATCTTCGTCATCCGAGTCCTCAGAGTTCTCTTGCTTGGGACTAAACCCCTGCTCGGCCTAGTGAGAGAAGGCATTAGATTTGAAGTTTGATAATTTGAATCACCATGCGTTTTTCTCTGCGTTCAAGGACTTTTTTATACTGCTTCACTTTGAAAAAATCAGGGTACTACGCCAAGAGCCAGTGTTATCAATCGCTGCGGTTATTAGAAGAAAATTATACGTCTTTTGCAGTAAATGAGCGTTCCGTATGACTCCAAGCGTCTTTGAAATACTCCTCTGGGTCGTAAATACCATGCGTTGAGTACCTGATGATCTCTCCGTTGAGGTCTTCAAATACCAGCAGCATTTTCACGTCACAAAGCATTGACAGTTCTGCCGCTTTTTTGATAAGCCCATTTTTTCTTTTGTTATAAGTGCTCTGAATTTAGAGGGAAAAGAAGCGAATTAGCTATAAAGACCAAGATGTTAACAGTACGTATTTGACTTTCTTGTCACTGATCACTTTAATAGATATCTTCCTTCTACCCATGTGTTATCTCCTTTGAATGACGCGCGGTTGTGAAATTTATCTCAGTTTAATTTAATAAATCCCTTTTTATTCTCAACTAGCAGAGACAATAACAAGTTTTTTGTCTCATAAAACCGTGGAGTCATGAGAGTTTCATGGAAATACTTTCAATATCATCAATCTGAGGTTATCTTTACAAAAATTGTATTTTTTTGAAAGTACCAGTTCTTTGTTGTTCGGTCTGTTGAAAAGTATGATTTATTAAATTTTGAATCAAAGAACAGTCCATTTGCCATTAGCCAGAAAATAGATGATTATTTACTATTTATCGCAGGATTCCAAGAAACTCTTGCTTGGAATGCCGCGTACTGACGCAACCACTTACAATAAACAGGTTCGATTTTTAAATATTGTCAAAAAAGCTTTTTTTTTTCCCATATGAAGAAAAGGTTTCCTGCACCATCGATCTCAACAGAGCCAAAACACTCAATCTAACTTCATTGCAAGGTATAAGCTTTCACTTAAATAAAGATATCAACTCGCTATTCATCATCTCCCTTTCTACTGTGCCAGTCCGAAATAAGAATTGCCGAGATGATAGACTTTAAGATGGGTTCTGAGTGAACTTCTCTTCATGTGGCTCGTGGAGACATTTCGTCACCTTTTTTGACGTTGGCTTAAGTCCATTCTTTCTGGTTTGATTTGGATCTCGCCTAAAGCCTCTGGAACTCAAAGAAACACATCGATTAAAATGAAATGGTTATCACTGGAAGATGCCTTGAAAGAAGGATCCATTGTACAACATTTTTCAATCCTCTGGAATAACGAGAAATTTCTCCATTTCTGTAAAAAACGATAAGAGATAGCCATTTCAGAGCTGGATAGTTTCATGTAGACTGGTCTAGCTAATTTGGTTTGGGGATTCGAAACTCTGAAAGAATGAAGAAATTTACGAACTAATTGAGTAATTCAAATTATTAAGGTTTGCGACGCTATTGCTATTCGGAATCGAAGAAGCATGAATAAATTTTATTTATGTGGAATTCCGCCCATGAGTCAGATGCTTCTAATTTCGAACATAGAATCGATGAAAGAATTCTTCTAATTTACTGGCGTTTTTATGTGAGTGTTCGCTCTGTGTACAACGCTTAGAAATGAGATTGTGTGACTGCTGAAATGAAGCAAGTTTTGTCTCTAAAAGTGCTTGCGTGCTCGCTCAAGTTATGTTGCAGCTGAAAGCTCTTGAATTATCGATTTAAATAATTATAGATAAAAATTTTCTCCCATTCTGTTTTCAAATTCAAGAAGAACCCGCTCCTAATCCAAGGGAGTCGTAGAGATAAAATCAAAAACATACCAAACAATGGTAGCATTCAACCCTTATCTGAACATTCTTTGGAAAAAAAAACTAAACATGGAAGGTTCAAACACCTCTCCTCCTATCTTTTTGAATTCCGAAGAAGCATTTTCAAGTTAAAATTCAAAACACCGCCAATTTCTAGTGAGTATTAGTGGGGTTCCTGATGAGTTGGATCTAACAATGTTCTTTAAGAACAGACCAGTTAAAAAAAGTTAAAGCATGCAAATACCTATACAATCGGAACGGTTCTTAAGAAGCGTTCGATTAGGTTAATAAGTAATCTTGATTTAATTAAATCCATTCAAATCAATTAACGGAGCGCCAATAAAGGGTGCGCTCCAAGCAACCTCTCACCTAAATAGTTGATTAATAAAATATTTGCTGAAAAAAAATCAAATGATACAGATTGAACCAAAAAGTTTGAAGGAGAAACTTGTCAGAAGTCGTCTTATTTGGAAAGGTCTCACAGACTCTTGCTACTCATCGCTCGTTTTCAAAATAATACACGTAAAGTTGATCACTTCAATAGATCCATGAATGGTATCTTAGGACGCGATCAATAAAGAAATTATTTGCTGGAGCGATGATGGAGAATATCTCTTTCTGAACGATCAAGAAAAATTTGCGAAGAATTTGCTGCCTTCGTGGGAGAAATGTTTAACATTTCCAAAATTTTTGAAAAAAGTAAAATTTCGTGCCGATTCCTGCCTCAACGCGCTCTAGATGGAAGCAGTCGGTTTTTTTAGAATAACCCATAACGACCCTCACATTCAATACGCTTTCTTTCATCCTGACTTATCGAGAGAGGATCAGTTTATCTTCCAAAGGAAGATGGAAGGCTTAGGACGAAAAAGAGTGAAAAAACAGTCGATCGAGTCCTCGAGAGATTTTGAAGCTAGTGAAGAAGTAATATTGCTTACCATGCATGAATAATGAATAACTTAAGGTGGAAAAAAATCAGACACTTACGCTAGCGATGCTGAATCGAGAGTTAGAAGCTGCTTTCAAGGAGATTAAGGAATTGCAGAAAAGAAACGTGATGCTTCACTATCTGTTAAGAACTACGGATACTTGTCAGGATCTCATGGATAGATTTCTCAGTCAATGAGAAAACTAAGTTGAACGTTCAACCGATCGCGAGAGAAATGATAGCCATCTAGCCATCTCAATTATTTAGATTCCATCTATCTTTTAGGAGCTTCTGATTATTTTTTATTTCTCTGATGAATGTCATAATGTAAATTCTTTTTTTTCTTTCTCACTTGTGCAAAATTGTTATATGTAGTTTAGATATTCAAGCGCCAGCGATCAATCTCGATTTTGTAAATACAGTTCTTTGTCAAGAGACATAAGCCTATGCGCTAGTGCTATAATCGTTTCAGCGGGACTCGCAAAGCGATTTGCTACGCATTGGGAGGACGCGTCTCGACAAAACGGCAACCTAAGATGATATTTCAAACTTTCTTATTTCGAATACCAGATACTTTACCATATAGTATTGTACTTTAAATTGAAATCAACCAATCTCAGAAGCTTTCAAATTGAAAAGATGGTCGGTCCAAAGTGGTGATCAGTTGCTGTTAATACATTAGCCTTGTTACTAGCAAATTATAATTTTATATCTAACCTCCCGGAAAACATTTGATTTGATTGCATTAAATTGGAAATTATGCGAAATTCCTTGACAAAAAGAAGGAACTTAGCAGCATCACACTCATAATAAAGGAAATTGTTGTATTTTGAAAATTGACTACGCTCTAAGCCTTTGCTTTTGACGTAAACTTGAGACATAAGATCTCTAAGTATCAGAAAGTTTTTCTGTATTTAATTTATTTGTTTTGATTAGTCTAGCGGGAATTCGCTTCGATAGTATGAATACAAAGAAGGATCTCCCACCCATACTGTTCTCTCAAAAGTCAAGCGCCCAAAAACGAACTATGGTAAGACAAACCCGTGAATCCTCGATGGTTTCTTGAACTTCTTCCCTCTAATATTAGCCAACGCCGGAAAGAAAGCCATCGACGGACGAGATTAGCAACCAGAGCTCGCAAGAAGCGATTCCGTACTCTTCTCCCTCTCTCACTCATTCAAAATATTGCCAGCATCCCCAAAGAGCGAGTCAAAGCAACCAGCACCTTTCCTCATTCCGAAATCAAGCAGATAACAACCGAGAAAGTCTCTTTGTCTCAAGATTTAGCATCCAGGGAGAAAAATAACCTTTTAAGTACTACGCTAGCAGGTAAACCCTCCTTTAGGAGACTCGTAATGAAAATATTAAGGATACTTGATCCAAAAAATCCGGGAAAACTCGAAATGTTCTTTGGATACCCTCATCGAAGGCGTAAAAGCGAACTATGATAACCTCCACAGAACGGATGGGTCTAAATATACAGTAGCATTTAACAGTTCATTAGCAGTAACAGTCCTGGTTGATAACAGGGAGATGTGAGGAAGACTGTTCTCGGATTGCTTACGTCCTGCGATGCGTTCATCAAGATATCCCCTACAAATTGGATACTCGACGTAATAACCTTCCCATCTCAGAATAGGTTTCTGATTCAATGTGGTTAGGAAGATAAAGCAAAGCAATATGAACGGGAAATGCTGGAGCGGTTAAATCAAACTCTTGATAGGCAAACGAGGTCGAAAGTTAAGAAGAAAAGAGGACGTGGAGCAGCAGCAGCTGATGAAGCAAATCATCAATCCGACTCTGAGCAGCAAGAGAAGAGAGAGTCGCTTGAGCATGCGAATGGCAAAGCTCCCAGAAGATATAAGAGGAAGAAGGAGAAGTATGAGAATATTTTTAAATTGCTCGATAATTGCGGAGTGGGCTTAAAGGCGAATCCTAATACGAAAAACCTCATTCGTAACCCATTCAAAGTAAATTAAAATTGCGTGTATTCAGCGGCAATTGACTCTGTGTAGAATCTTACAGGGACAGAGAGCCTTGAGGACGTATGGCCGAAGTTAGGAGGGGAAAAATTTATTGGAATTATGCAATGTTTCGAGTTTTTTTATCCTTTAAGTAAGTGTTTCAATATGGGCCTGAAATTAAGGATTGAATTTACCTGTAGTCCAAGAGGGTGTGAAGAACCTGAGTCATGATCCTTCGAAGAAGAGTGATAGGATGATTCAGAATCCAGATATTAAGCAGATATCTCTGAATCTTCAGCAACTCACTGAGCAAATTGGAAAAATCGAGAAGAAAATCCAAGCAGATAGCTAGGTGATTCATTTTAGGAAATTCTTATTATTTTGATGTGGAATAGATAATCTTTGATGGTGAATTTTGTTTATCAACGTAGTTTTGTCTCCTTATATGGAAATGTCTATGTAATAAAGTCTGATAGCTTCAGAAAAAAGATTGATGTGATAATTTATCAACTTCTAATTTATGTCTTTAGTTATTTTATGGTTTTTTCTCACTAGCTATACTGGAGGTGATCCAGGATTAGTAAAGCCTGCTCAATTTAGAAATTAAAAGTAAATGAAGAAAAATACTGCTCTCTAAAAGATATTTATGATAAATATCAAGCAATTTTTATTTGTTAGGACAAAAATATGTTATACTTTAACATAACTAATGGCTGATCCCAAATAGCAGAAGCAGTAAAGATTTATTTTTAGCACTCATCTCTCTCAATTCTATTTATCATACTTGTCTTTAGATTTAATATTTATGTAATGTAGATTCTCTGGCTTGCCATTATCTGAACGCAAATAATAATATTAATATAAACTTATTTAAGGCTTAAAGATGAACCCTAGAACCATTAATAATCCAAATACTGTTGTGACTAATCCCAAAAACATATTCATCCATTTTTTCGCATTTGCCTGCTCTGCCGCAGTGATTTTCTCTCCCTTTCTAGATTTTATCACATAAGGATTTATCGTATTGAACCAGAACATTGGGAAGAAGCATAGAGTAACACAAAACGCATAGCCATTAGGAAGCGTTGGACTCTCGTCATACGAAGCTAGTGTCTGATATGGCTTATAGCCGTTTTCATGATGATCGGAATGTCTTTGTACTTTGAAAAGGAGATAATTAGAGAATCTATGAGGAGCGTTCCAGGAGTGAGTGATATTGACTTTCTCATATTCTCCTGGTGCGATTTCCTTTCTTTCAAGAGCATAATGTTCAACATAGTTGATCGATTCCAAAAACACGATGGCTTGGAAAGCTAGGTACATTGTTAATCCCATCCCACAAAATCCGAATTTTGAATAGACGAGAGCGAGGAATGTGGGATAGCCGAGAACATACCAAATCATGCGGTTTTTTGGATGCCAATGTGTAGAGCATTCTTCGATCTCCAAGAGTCGCCTCTTTTCAATCTCCCAGGTTGAAAAGAACACTCTTTTAATTGCTCGTGGTACATTGTCATACACAGATTCTCCGAGTTTTGAATAAGCTCCATCACTTGGAGTCGCGACGTGTCTATGGTGTCCGTATTGGTGCTCAATGAAATAGTGGGTGTAGAGCAATGGAACTAAGGCCAGACCGCCAAGAAGTCTGTCAAACTTTTCTTGTTTATGGAATAATTCGTGACACACAGGGAAATTAGCCGCAAGGAGACCTCCAGAGATGAACAACACTCCAATGGTATAAAAGAGGCCAAAATCATGTTGGGCAAGGTGATTGAGAACCCAATAATGATATACCCAGCAAGTAATCACACCTGCATAAAGAGGGAATTTAAAGAAGACATCATCAGCAAGTTTTTTGGTCTGTTTGTCGGTTGGATTTAGCCAATCCTCCGGGAGAATGACGTCTAAGAGAGGCACGAATGAGAATAAGACGAAACTTCCAAGCCATGGTTGATGCCATTTTTCAATGGTGTACCAAACAAAAGCATAGAGGAAAATCAGAATGTAATAAGGAAGAGTGCTGAAGAGCCCAGTCGGTTTCTCTTCGTTCGAGTAGAATGCTTTTTTGGGTTCTGTTTCTGCACTTGAAGTGACTAATTTGGAAGGAGAAGGGGTTTTTGTGTCTGTATTCGGCATGGTTTTGATTTGTAAATTGTCAATTAATCTGATTATTAAAAAAGGATTGAGCCTCAGAAATAAACAGGGTGATGAATTCTAAAAGAAAAAACGGTTAAGCATAATAATAGCGCTTTCGTTTTGAATAACCTAAATCGAATAGGAGAAAAACAGAGGAATAGGTCTCCTTTTGGAAAAGCAGAGTTAATCTCTTGGAGGGAATGCTCCTATTGAAATTAATTCTATACTAAGAGAACTTTATTGTTGCATAATTCGATTGTTAAGTGGTGATTTCTCTCTTATTGAGGGATCGCTATTTGAATGAGGAGTTGCTAAGAGAATGATGAGCTATCGATATATTGTTTTTGTGATAATTGAAAGACTGTAATCTCTCGAAGAACCCTTTTAGTTGCTTGTGAAGATTTACATTAATTAATTTGAGAGTAGATAGTATTTACTTAATATGGAAGCTTGTACGAAAGAACTAATTCATTAAATTATTCAAGGCTTAAAGATGAAACCTAGAACCATCAATAATCCAAATACTGTTGTGACTAATCCCAAAAACATATTCATCCATTTTTTCGCATTTGCCTGCTCTGCCGCAGTAATCTTCTCTCCCTTTCTATATGTTATCACATAAGGATTTATCGTATTGAACCAAAACTTTGGGAAGAAGCACAAGGGAACACAAAATGCGTAACCATTAGGAAGCGTTGGGCTTTCATCATATGAAGCGAGTGTCTGATATGGTTTGTAGCCGTTTTCATGATGATCGGAATGTCTTTGTACTTTGAAAAGAAGATAATTTGAAAGTCGATGAGGAGCATTCCAAGAGTGAGTGATATTGACTTTCTCATATTCTCCTGGTGCTATTTCCTTTCTTTCAAGAGCATAATGCTCAATGTAGTTGATCGCTTCCAAAAATACGACAGCTTGAAAAGCCAAGTATAAAGCTATCTCCATACCGTACAGCCCAAACTTTGCATAGATAAAAGCAAGGAATGTAGGATAACTGATGACGTACCAGATCATGCGATTTTTTGGATGCCAATGAGTCGAGCATTCTTCGATCTCCAAGAGTCTTCTCTTTTCAATCTCCCAGGTTGAAAAGAAAACCTTTTTGATAGCTTGTGGCACGTTATAATATACAGATTCTCCGAGCTTTGAGAAAGCTCCATCACATGGAGTGGCAACATGTCTATGGTGGCCATACTGATGTTCTATGAAGTAGTGCGTGTAGAGCATTGGAGTCAAGGACAGACCTCCAACAAGCCTCCCTAGCATATCCTGCTTATGTATTAATTCGTGTGACACGGGAAATATCGTCGCAACTTGCCCTCCAGAGATGAAAAGCACTCCTACAGTATAAAAGAAGCCAAATGAATTTTGAGTGAGGTAGTTGAGGATCCAAAAGTAGTATATCCAGTTGATAATGACGATAACATAAAGAGGAATTTTAAAATAAATGTCATCGGCAAGTTGTTTACTCTGCTTTTCCGTTGGATTTAGCCAATCCTCTGGAAGAATTACATCTCCAAGAGGCACGGCTACAAACAACACGAAAGCTCCGAGCCATGGCTGCTGCCATTTGGCGATAGTGTACCAGATAAATGCATAGAAGAGAGCCATGCTGTAATAAGGTAGAGTACTAAAGAGTGCGGCTGGTTTCTCCTCGTTTGAGTAAAATGCCTTTTTTGTCTCTGTTTCTGCAGCGGAAGGGACTACTTTAGATGAAGCGAGAACTTCTGTATC
>ENA-UOTZ01001257-UOTZ01001257.1-compost-metagenome-genome-assembly--contig:-NODE-1257-length-18142-cov-5.023526_pt1 | contig 18142 bp, 9 predicted proteins | sample MGYA00238144_ERZ746983 | MGnify/ENA primary metagenome ERZ746983 (study PRJEB28759, sample SAMN06268863) | compost metagenome | isolation source: single cell | place: USA: California, Emeryville, Joint...
TTAGTTGTTGATTATCCTGCTTGAAGAAGAATATTATTATATAGTCGAAAATTCATGAATGCTGACTTAAGAAATATGTTTTCTACTTACAAAAATGTTGTGAAGGTCAACAAAAAAAGTTATAGATGGCCTCAAGACTTCAGTTATAACGTTCCAGATTTTCAAAATTTTTTCTCTTCAAAACTGAAAACAAAAAGCAAGCAAGAGAATCTGAGAACCTCTTTTTAGTAAAATTTTATATAATCCTTTACTTAAACATTTTTTTTTTCCATTCATGCCTTGAGCATTCTTGTTTTCAATCACTACAAGATATAATTTTCATAAATCACAAAGTATTTTTTTTTACCTTCAATGAGATATGTTTTAGTTTTATTCACCCAGACAACTTCTATCGAGATCCAATTGAGACACTAAGAAACAGGTTTCCTTTCTCATGTTCCCACTTGCTTTCTCGCTCTTTTGGATCCAACATTTTTAAAACGAGATCCATCTTAAGCACAAAAAATTACTCAGTTAAAGCTAAGATAACCGAAATACCTGTCTCGCTTTTCTCAACATCGCATGAATTGCTGAATTCGACTTTGCCAATTCCATCATATGTAAGTCTTTCGCAGCCCAAGGGTCACAGTGAGCAAGCAGCAACATTTTCACCAATTCAACCTGTTCATGCTTAATCGCAAAATAAAGAGGGGTCCTCTCCAACTAACAGCAAAAAGCGTCATAAATCTTACAAATTTCTTTGAATTAGCCTTACCATGTCTCGCGCGTTGATATCAGCGTTCTTCCCTATCAGAAAATTAGCAATATCCTCATATCCAAGTTTAGCAGCCCAGTGTAATGCTGTTTGTTGCACCTGTTTAATTCACAATCAATTTTGTTGAGCTATCAATTGATTTACATGATCAAAATCATAAACCAGATATTTGGTATTTCTTTCGACCACAGTTTGGACGAGTGAAAGGTTTCCGAGTTTTACAGCTTCAAAGAACAGCTTTGATCCCGTTCGCTCAAAGGGCAGGGTACTAAACACATGATTCCTCATGATCTATATACGTCAACTGAGCATTCTAATCCAAATAACTTTTATTTACCTCACCCGGAGTTAGTTTCATTCTTTTTATATTTTTCAGGGCTTCTAATAATGCCTCAGCCAGCTGCCTCCTTGTCTTTTTTACTCTTGGATTCTTTTTAGTTGCATAGCTGGGAACTCTGCGACTCATTCCGTTTAAAGCCTCATCAAGCTGATGTTTGGATTCTTCATAAAGCCGTTCTTGCTCTGTATCAATAGGGTGGTAATAATTCTTTTTCAATTTGATCTCATTGCCATTGGCATCAACGAAAGTGGAAAGGTCAAAGTTGAGGTCGTTGTCAAGTTGCAATTTTTTTTCCAGAGCTTCAGCTGCCTTAAAATTGTTTGCCACGTTCTGTGGTGAAATAGCTACATTTCTTGGCGAAAAAGCGTCCATTTTTCTCTTTGGAGAAGGTCCTATGGATTGTAGATTCGACGGATCAGCTTTGACAGATTCATTGTCAGGGAGTTTCATGGTAACCATTTTAGGGAACCGTTTTTTAGGGAGCTCAGGGCGAGGTTGCTGCTCAATTTTATAAAATTCCTTTTGGACGATAAACTTCGTCCTCTCATCATCGTTTATCTGAAACCTCGCCAAGAAATGATCTCGAAGAGTCTTCGGAGGAGTTTTCGATTTCATCAATGAAGGCTCAGATAATAGTCTTTTAGGACGATAATTTCCCTTTGTACTAAATGGCTGAATTGACGGAATCTTGTACATATGGCGGTATCTCGCAGGAGAATGGATTTTGTTGAAAAGCCCTTGATATAAATCCGAGATATCCTCTCCTTCTTCCTCAGGATTCTTCGTTTTTTTATTAATGTAGTCCTTGGATAATTCCAAAAAGAAGTTCTGTGAAGGAGAATTAGTGTCGTGCTGGTAGTGCGGTTGATCTGGCGAAGTGGAGCTTATGTAGCTAGGGCTGAGTTTTATAGTATCCAATTTCCCTTTAAAGAGCCTAGGTGATATAAGAGCTTCGATCTGATTATTCATTCGGCTTTCATCTGTTTCAGTCCGAAAGCGAGCAGATCTGATTTGCTCATTTATTTTGGGATTCAGGCTCCGTTGGTTGAAATCGTTAGTGTCGAGAAGGGTAAAAAGTGGTTTCTGAGTCTGCTGGCTAGCTCGTTCCACGGGAAGTTGGTGAGCGTGATTTTGTTCGAGTTGCCATTGCTCAGGGCTGAATCGCTCCTGTCGTACTGCTTTGTTGTTGGAGTACTTTAGAGGGGCGACTGATGGAATTAAGCTGCTTTTTTCAGGAGTCTTTTGTGAATAGAGTCCTATGGAGTTGTCCGAAAGAGGATACTGGCCTGAGTCAGTTTGCCCTTTTTTTGCAGGAGAGACGAGTCCAGGAAGTTTATGACTGTTCTCTAGGGCTCTTTTGGAAGGTTTTTCGACGCTTTTTATGCCTAGTAGCAAGTTTCATTTTCGGATGAAAGAATGAGGGGGAAAAAAATTACTGTTGATGTATTGATTGGAATAGGCCTGGCTTACATCGGAAGGTTCTGTCGAACTGCGATAGTTGATCGGTTGCTGTGACAGTTTGGGTAGTTTAGTCGGGCTGGTTTTCATAACTAATGATCTTTTGCTATTAATAAAAGTTTTAAAGCTCGCAGAAGAATTTTGTTTAGTTGTGGGTCTAAGATTAGTACTTTATTTCGAATTTACGAATAAAGTTCAGACTCTGCTTGCTTTTGCTTACAAGAATGGGAAAATAAGCAAGTGAGAAAATAAGATTCTTTCCTTGCAGAATAGCTCTCTGGCGATGAAAAGAGGATCTGAAATCTAATGGAATTAGAACTTTTTTCGCTTCCTTTGCAAAAATTATACTGCGAATTAGGGCAATGACTGAGTCGCCTTGCTTATTTAATAAATAACCTCTTTGAGCTGTGTGTTATGATATTTTCCTTCTTTCAAATAGCTGATAAAGTGGATAGTGAAAATATCCAATAGTCGAAAAATAATGGAAAATCGACTCAGCGTTTAAACGAAATCCACTATCTTTTGAAATTTAGTAATCTGGTATCAACTTCTTCCGTCTCTTCCGTCATTATCATCCAAATAATGAGATTTTTTCCATACATTTACAAATAATATATGAATTCTAATTACCCACTGTAACTCCGAATCACCAGACAGGAAGGAGTTGGAGTAATTTATCACATCACATTTCAGTCCAGACCACTTGAAACTTACAAAGAAGGCCTCCAATTAATCTGGAACTATTTTTACTTGCTCAGTGTACTGCCAGGGTACGAAATAAAACTTATATACATGAATAAGGATGACCCTCTCTTTCTTTCCAAGGTAACTTTATCAGATAATTTCGAATAACAAACACGCTTTTCATCTTTTCAGAATAATAGCAGAACCGTTCCTAACTGTAATCCTTCTCTCTTAACCACCTTGCAAATCATAAATAAGATCTTTATTGGAATAGCGAAGCCGATACTCTCTCCATTAAAACCAAAATCTATCCAGGCTGGCAGAGCCAAGAATTATATCCAGACACGAAACCTCATGAACGTATTTCCTCTTACAAAATAGAAAATTTCATACAATTTCTCAGGGATCAGACATAAAGTCATTTTGCATCATGTACCTGAAGCAATCAGATACCAAGAACGCTACGTTCCGAAGTTCAATCCCACCTTTAAAAAAGACGTGATGAGCAAAGGAGTAAGTTTGTCAATACGGAAAAATTTCTTACTGTTTAAAAGAGGATCATTAATGATAATTGGGAATGGCTTGACCTTCCACATATTAGTAACCTGTCTTACCCAGCGAAAGAGCTAACGAAAGTGAATATTGCCTACTTTACATTGATCCGTTAACAACTGTTTCGATAGCATTCCGACGGTCCAGATAATTATCATATACCTCGTACTGAACGAATACGAGTCAGCAGGAAACAGTGCTTACTTGATATTGATGATGCTCGTGACAGCCAAGTCAGAAAAAACATTTTTCAGTCAAGAGACGCTGAGAGGTGGAAAAGCGAAGTGTTCTACAAACCAAATGAAATAACCTCAGTCCCTCAACTTCCCAGAATTCATGGACGATCATCGAGCTTATCCATGAGAAATTATTAAATTGGATGAATACACATAAATTCGACTCACAACATTCCTTGTTTCCATTTTTTTTTAAAGTCATCTAAACTGAGACAGGGGTTTACATTTTTGTTAATTAATTCGAGTTTCTTTTTGCCCTTTTAGTCTTTAAACTAAAAAGTCGTTTTGACCTATCAATACTACCTTTTAACAAAAATATACAAAGTTCTCAGGCTTGATTTCTATTCAGCAAGCGGTTTACCTTAACATTTGCCAATACACTTCCTGATTGATTGTTAGAGAGATTAGGAAACATAGCACCATCATTCATTTGAATCTTGGAAACAGTTTTTTTAGGCATAACTCGATTCTAGAAGCGGCTGTTCTTCAATAAATTCGCATGCATTGTACTGAGTATTTTTTCTTTTCGAGCATCCAAAAATGACATGTGAGATTTTCTGGCAAATTAAATAAACCAAATTAAGCATTCTGAAAGCGATAATTTCAGTAATAAAATCGAATTTTAAATCCGAAAATACTTTTTTACCAGATTTGGCTTATGTTGAGCAAACCCAAGAAAGTTATTATCGTTGGAGCAGGCGCTGCTGGAATGCAAGCTGCAGCAACTCTCCTCAGCACCAGCAACTTCGAAGTTCAGATTCTCGAAGCTTCCAACAGAATTGGAGGGAGACTCCTCGAAATGCCTGAAAACTTCGCAAATTTCCCTATTGAACTGGGAGCAGCATACATCCATGGCCATAAAAGCTCTAACTGGGTCTATGCCCAGCAAGCCGGAGCTAAAATGTATAATTTGAAAGATTTGAAAACATTGGTCAATGTGGGTGGTGTTGTACATGAAGAAAAAAAATTTTACGAGATCGATCCAGACCTCAAATCAATTTTCGACGATTGGTACGAACTCAACCTTAACAAAGTTAAACTCGACGAAGACATTACTCTCAAAGAATATGCGAGAAGAAGAGCCGAAGCATTTAAAAAGCCTTTTGCTTATGATTTCGTCTTCAGATCATTGGCTCACGAATGGGCTGCAGATTGGTCCAAATTATCAGTCAAAGCAATGCAAGAGATGGATAAAGAGCTTGAAGACTTCATTGATGATGAAGAAGACCCTGGTGATTTTGAAAACTACGCAATTGCTCCTCCGGTTGGCCAATCGCAAATTTTTAAAAAGGCTTTTGGCCATCTTTTCGAACATGTGAAGCTGAATAGCCGTATCACCGAAGTCAATTACGAGGCAGAAAAGGTCGTTCTGAAGGACGATCTTGGCGAGACATATTCTGCTGATGCTGTGATCGTTACTGTGCCTCTAACCATTCTCAAGAAGGGAACAATAGCATTCAAGCCTGAGCTCCCAAAAAGCAAAATGGAAGCTATCAAAAAGCTCGAGATGGGATGCGGAGGCAAAGTCTTTGTGAAATTCAAGAAAAATTTGTGGGGCGACTGCTGGGGCCTCGTTAACGATGGGTTTATCATCCAGTATAACGCTGCCGGCTATTTCAGCGAGCCCCATTTGAATAACGTCATTGAAGGGTTCGTAGCAGGTCCAGAGGCAGAGCATTTGAGCAAAATAACAAAAGAAGAGCAAAAGGAGATCTTAAAGAAAGACTTACAACCATTCTTCGGCACAGAATCATTCGATGATAACTACGAAGATCACTTTTATTTCGGATGGGAGTCTGTGCCAGATATTTGGGGAGCTTATGCCTATCCTGGGAGCGCAGACGCAGCTGAGCTTCGCAAAGCTTTACAGAAGGCAATAGATAATAAGCTTTATTTTGCTGGAGAGGCAACAGATTATTGCGGATATGCTCAAGCTTTAACAGGAGCTTATGATTCGGGCAAGAGAGCAGCAGAAGAAATTATAAAAAATTTTGATTTGAAAGTGACGACCAAGGAGAGTGAAAGAAAGGATAAGGTAGTTGTAGAAAGCGATGTACAAGCAGAAAAGGACTCAAAGAGTGCATGTGTATCTTCTATTTGATAGTTAGATGGTCGAGGTTATTAATTAATGTAGATGGCGCCTGCTCAAAAAAACGATTCTTGTGTTCTCTCTTGAAATAATTCAAATGAATACCTTTATTCAAATTGTTGATCATCCATTCAGATTAAAGCAAGATCCCTTAATCCATTGCGCTCTTAGAAATTTTGAAAAAGGTTTTTTAGTATATATGAAACCGCGTTTGAAAAGGCGGAATCAACGCTTAAAAAAATTTAAATTCAACTCGAAAGAATCATGCTGCTACTGAAGATCTATCACCAGAAAACAAATTTACCAAGTACAATATCGATCATGCTAATATCTTGCTAATAATTGCATTCAATAAAGAGAAGCTTTAACTCTCTGTTGGTTTTTCGAACATTTAACTTGAGACTATAAGACTCGAACCAGCATAACGGATCTTAAATAATTTCCAATATTTGCGAATATCTTTTTTGAATTTTTCAATTAGGCGTTAATTTTATTTCTTCCTTTTGAATTGAGCATAAAACTTATCACCTCTACTGACTGCGCTTGCGGGTAAGTAACTTCGAACTTTTAGGGTTCGTTTATAAAACCGGAGCGTCTTCAGTAATATTAAAGATTTATTACGACAAAATAATGCAACAAGTTGAACCTGAGACCAAGGAATACACAAAGGTTCTTTTCTCATCGTCTTTTTACACTAATTATGCTTTTTAAATTTGTAGGAGCTCATTGAAATATTCAAGAAGCGCATTTACGAAAGAAACTTACAATGCAAAGAAAAAATCGTTGAACATTTGAACAAATTTGATTTTTTCGCTCGCAGGGTCGATTCCTCAGATACCAAGATAATCTTGGATGTCTCGAAATATTTAGAACTAAAAACTTTCAAAGCCGGAGACATCTTATATGAAAAAGGTTTGAATTTTTCCCTCTGCGAATTGCCTGATCTGCCTCACTAGACGAAGAGAGTAAATTCATTGGATTCGTTCTCGGTGGAAAATTTGGAAAATATGATCTGATTGACCCAAGCGCGACCCTTGATAAAAAGTTAAGGGCAAAAGAGGCGTGTAATAATGAGATTCATGCTGAACCGAAGAGAAATCCTGAACAAAAAGAGTCCGTTCCCAGGTTAAAATTGGAATTAGTGCATGCAGGTGATACCAATACCGTGAAAATGACTGAAAAAACCGCAGAGATTAAACATCCTCAGCTAGAAGTCACCGAAAAACTTTCAGATATTTGCGCTAATAAGCATCCAACCTCACCGCATGTGAATTCTGTGAGAAACCCAAGGACGAGTACAAAAAAACTCAAGATAGTTCCTGAGAAGCAGGAGGTATCAAATAACCAAGATCCAGAACTATTAAATTTAGTGACTGCAAATCCCGAGCTGTCGAAATTCATGACTGAAGAAGGACCTCTGATCAAGCGAATCAAGACTGTTGTGGCCGGGGAGTCCTTTGGAGAAAGGAGCTTAACGAAGAATCAATCGAGAAGCAACACAGTGATCTGCATTGAAGACGGCTTTATCCTGAAACTCTCAGAAACTAACTTTAACAAGTTTTTCCAAGAGAAGCAAGACGAAGAAGAGGTTGAGAAATTGAATTTCTTTCTGAATGTGTTCAAGAACAACATCTCAACCGAAAGGATTAAACACATTGTGTACCACTTTTCTGAAGTAACTTTCAAGCCGAGAAAGGTGATCTATTCAGAGGGTGAAGCAACAGATGCTCTCTATTTCATTAAAGAAGGGAATGTCAATGTAAGTTTATAATTAAATTTTTGAACGAAGCATATCAACCAACAATTGTTTAGCTCTTCAAGAACTACCAATCACCACAGCTCACTGAAGAAGACCAAATTTTAGACAAAGCAGAAGAGCGGCCTTTGTACTCGTACCGACATCCAGGCCTAAAAGACACAAAAATGATGCCGTTATGCTCAATTGGACCTCTGAGCTACTTCGGAGAAGAAGTCATTCAAAAACAAGAGTCGAGACAATATACTGCTGTTACAGAGACTCCAACAGTCCTTTATAAACTCAGAGCGAGGGTACCAGGACTTGTTTATCTATATTAGCTAATCATTTGGATTTGGTAGACTTACTACAGGTTCGAGAGACAATTCAAAGGAATTAAGCGTCATATTGACGAGAAATCTGCGGTTCAAGATGAATGGAGAAACGAGAACATCCTTCAAAAGCACAATCAAGCAAAGGAGAACATCAACAATGAGATCGCCCGGACCCGACCGGTAATACATATGGTAAAGGTCCGGCCACATCCGCCAAAAGCGGACTTAGCCTCGCGGGCATCGTACGAATCAAATGAAACTCAAGAATGTATCATCAATGGCTATAATGTCACAAAGAAACCGACTCCATCGTTCAGGTTGGGAAGGAAAACTGTTCGAAATTATGAATCAAAGGATGTAATTGACTGGAGGACCAGCGGAGAACGAGAAAAAAGAGAGGTTTCGGAAGACTCACGAGTTGCTGTGTTAACCGATAGCGTTGCGAAGTTTCTGAAACATAATTATCGCCCTCATAGCGTAGCCAGAAAAAATCTCATTGAAGAAGGAACTAAATACGATTTGGAGCTGAGTAACAATCCAGCGCCTGTTGGAAAGATCCCATTTTTGTGGGAGCCGCACGTGCTCTATTTCCCAAAGCCGAAGTTGACATACCAGTTCGACCACTCGACCGTCAACGCAAGCAAATCGACCAGGCCTACAACCGCTGGGACTACCGGTATTTATGGACTCGGAAACGAAAGACCTTCTAATCCGCGACACAAAATCATCACGTCAGGCAGCCAGTCGTTCCGTCCTTCTCATTCAATTGATATGCTTAACAATTCTGGTAGAAGCTCGAGGTCGCATCTCAACATCCTTTCGATGAATGAAGGTTCGAGGTTCGTTTTGAATAACAGCAGTAGCACGACCTCGTTAATCATTAAATCTTACACAAAAGCACCTGAAATGAACCCGAAAATCGTTGCTGATCTTCAGAAGGTCGTAAAATCAGGTCCGAAGCAACAGTTAGCAGCAGATGCAAATAAAAGACCATGCGTGAGCCTCAACAACCTTGATGATTACTTCCCTTCAGGGCCATCTTCTTGGCAAAAATTGCCGGAAAAACAAGGTAAAGACTCGAATGCTGACTCAATTAGCAGTTTGGATCTTTCAGTAACAAAGACTCCAAGGACCAACCGGAATCCAGGCTTTCCCAAACAAACTGTTCGTGAAAATCATCATTGAGTGTTTATGTGAATTATTAAATAGTTTTAATATTTTATTGTTGCATGAATGTTTACGAGTTATTATGAGTTTAACACCCTAATATTGTTTCACCCGGTGCATGAATAAGAGTAAGAGCTCACTAAGATCACGTTTTTTTTTTGTAATGAATTTTTTATAGTATTTGAATTTGCTTTGATCAGAATAAATACAATGAGCACTTTTAATTAATCTGACCTGAAATAGCTTTACTAGTCTCTTTCTTTCAATTTAGCCTCACTAAGCCTGATGTAAAAAGTTCAGAAGATGATTACATTCATTGAAATCGAATTCAACAGAACGTATATCTGCCTCTCCAATCAAAATAGCTGATACTCTCAAATTATATGCAACCATTAAAAGGAATGTAATGCTGATTTTATTACGTCTTCCAGGTAGTTCCGTGAAAAAAGAAGTCAATAGTCGAGGTCAGAGCGCGCAAATCTGTTACTTTGGAAAAAAATTCTTTACTGAGGCGAAAAAGAAAATTTCTATCTACTTTCTAAAACTCGCGTTCGATCAAGATATATCAGATCAGTGTCAGACTGAGCCAATTTTAATTTATTTATCAGGAAGGATTTCATGGAATCCCAGTACGACGCCGTTGGAGAAAACGTCTTTCTCCATCGAATGGAACTCAACGCTCAACTCGTGACCAAATCAGCCCTCATTCGTAAAGTGATTCACAGCCATATTTTCTCTTACACCCAATAATTTCGAAAGTTTCGCTGCTTTTCATCAGTTTGTACAACATCATGGCAATCTTTTTCGATGGATGCTTCCTTCAAGGAGCTCTATTTCAGACTCTCTTCTGGTAAGCACTTCCAATAACATTTTCCCTAAATTTTATTAGCGGTTTCGCATATTTTGGTTATATATTATATCTACGAGAAGAAAATTCTGCTGACCAAGCAGATGCCTCCATAACTAGAACAAAACTGAAGACAAAACTTGGTGCTGCAGCCTTTCATATACTGTAAATCCAAAAAAAATTTAAAATTGTCTTCGAACTGATATCAAGGAATGGAATAATGGTCATGTATGGAATCATTCAATTGGAGAGCGCGCACGAAGACACTAACAACTATTTTAACGTCTTATTTGCGTACAGGTTCCTATTATTTCTCTGCTAAACTTTGCAATACAGCATTGGATGGGTTGGTGCAGCGTTGTTCTTGCTTAATGGGATAAACTACTTTATCATGCACTTTGTAAAAAAAAAATAAAATAAATTTGGATTTATGATCGTTCTAATCGACTTCCAGAGCATTCAAAGTGATGTACCTCAAACATCGATTTCTCCACTGCCGAGGCCAAAAAATCAACTTTTCTCAAAAATTCATCGACTTCTCAGACCATTAACAAAAGCGGCTCAAATTGGTAAGATCATTCCTCTGATGCATTTCTTTAATCATCTCATCGTTTGAAAGTGATGATTATATTCGCTGTGCTCGTTTTTTGCTTTAATATATTGAATAAAGTGAACCGAGGATATGGATTTGTCTGTCTGATTCTATTAGCGTAATTTGTCACTCATTTACCGTTTCCCAACGCAATTTCCTTTAAACTTTAGGACGATGGCAGAAGTGAATACTTACTCAGATGATGGTCAAGGAGAAAGAGAGCTATTTACAGTATTCGGAGCTTTGAACACTTATCTCACAAGAGGACTTTTCTATTTTGTGTACCACAATATTTCTTTATTGCGAAGAAAACCTGGTGGTTTTAATTCAATAGGAGCGCTTGGGTCGTTTTCTTTTTTATCATTGTGATGGAAAAGCTTCCTTATGAGATCGCAATCAAATCATATTATGATGAAGCCATACAACTGTAAGTTGAAACATCTTTATTATTGTTATTTTACCAAATCTGAAATATCGGCAACTCACAGAATTGGAGTAGTCGACATGACGATCTTATTTGCACTCGCCGCTGGTTATCATGGAATGCATCTGATGATAAAGGTATGTTAATCTGCGTCAGAAAACGAGAAATTAAATATAATATTTAATAAAAATTAGGAAGATTTGAAGATCATTAGGATCGCAACGTTCAATGGAAGCAGTCCGCCTGTGGCTGAGAGTATTTTTCTTACAATTACTTTAGCTAATTAATCCTAAGTTTCAAGCATAGACACTGCCAGTCATGTAACGCTAGAACGTACTTGCCACTACTTCGTTAACACGATTGTTAATTTTTTATTTATCCTTTCATAGTAACTCAACAAGACTCAGAACCCTCAGAAAAAGATCCGGCCGACTCACACGATATTTTTCATAATTAATATCAGTTTATATTTGACAGAAATTTCATAACTACTTCTGTTAAGAAATATCCTATTCTTCTCAGAAGCATGACGATTCAGTGTATGAGGTTTTTTCTTTCCTTCCTTCTCCTGTAATCCTTAATTATCTAAGTCTAAGCTCTTTAAAGCTTAAATCTTTGAAAAATCCTTGAGAACATGATTTGTATACACCGGAATAAAAAATACCAATCAGCAAAAAGAAATACCTTTTAATCTAAATATTTGTTAAGCTGATCAAATAAATACAAATCACTAGACATATTCGCGTTTTGTATCTCAGGGCCCATTGTAGGAACCAAAATGACATCATACCCTATTTTTTTTAGCACTTTTTCACGATATTCAGAAATCGCGTGTTTTTCTCCTGCTGGTTTGATATAATGATCAGGTCCATCTCGCTCGACAATTAACTTGACATCAGGGAACAGGTAATCCACCCTCATATTTCCAACTAATTCATTTCAAAAATTAAGTTCAAGCCAAGGAAAATGAAAAATTGAAAAGAAAAACAAAAAACCGAAATTCAAGGAAAAGTTCAGCCTCCATCAGGGATGATCCCCCACTATGAAGGAGACTAATGAGAAAAAGCAAGTTTCTCAATAAAAATAAGTTAGAGGATATTTTACCGAGAGTCTCTTCGACGAATTGAAGGCGTGCTTTTCTGAGGCTGGAGGTAAGAGAATACTCATCGCTCAGTGAGACATGACTAACTATTGGATTCAGATTAAAAGCATTAATTTGCGCCAACAGCAACTCTTTGATTTCTGCTTTTTCGAGCAGCTTCTCGAAACTTTCCTTTGTTTTTGCGTGTGCAGCAAGTTCAGGACTAGCAGCAAATAACTCAAAATGCTTAACAATATACCAAATTCTATATCTAAAATGGTTAGGTAGCGGATCAACTTTCGAAACATAGTCGAAGAACGGTTTCCAGACTTCAATATCGTATATCTCGTTCCTGCACATTGTCGTGCACAGTTGCAAGTAAGAATTAACCATGTTGTCCTCACAGCCAAGGTATACTTGTTCCTTAATAAGTTCCGCAAGTACGTCCTTATGAGCAGCAAAATCCTTAGCAGTCATCAACTTGTTTCGGAACCCGAGCTGCATGAGGTTCACGAGATATTTATACAAATCGACATGCTTCGCGGATCTTTTATAAAAAGCAGGGTCTAGTTTTGGCAGGAAAACTTTATCCACAAACTCTTGAGTTACATAACCGCTTTTTGCAATCGCATAAAACAAAGATCTCCATTGCAACAGTAAAATTTCGTCTCTCTTCGCCACAACGAATTTAAGTGCAGCAAGCCAATAATCTTCGTAAATGGTGTAGTGTACCTTATAGATTGGGAAAGCACTGAGCACCTCGCAAAGATAAACGAACCGAGGAATATGCAATTGATCGAGATTTTTGATTATAAGCTCTAGCGAAAGTACAGCCAGCTGAAAAAATTTATTCACCGAGCCTTTTTCAGTGCTTTTGTCGAAATATCTGGCCAGCGTGAGAATCGTAGCGACGGCTAGTTCGAAATTCGGTTGGTTATTAGCTACGATCCAAATCATTTGCTGATAATTGAAAAAATCTTCAATCAATTTGAGAAATCTTGGAGACACCTTTGGCGATTTTAGTAATATTTCTTCAATGAGCCCATTTTGCAAGGAGAGCTCAGTCTGGATGTGTCTATCCAATTTAAATCCATATGATTTCAGATTTTTTAACCGATCGTTAGCGTAAAAATCTCTAGAATGAGCTGCAGAGAGGAGGTATTCTTTCACAATGAGAAGACCGCTTGTGATCTCTTTATTTCTTCTTGAAGCGTTGATATAGCTCGCAGCATATGTTAGGTAGTCTAGAACAACTTTGTCTTCTTCCAGGCCGCTCTTGTCATTATTTCGCAATAGTCTGGAATATCCTCGTAGCAAGTCTGTGTTCCAATTGCGAGTCTGAATTTTCTCAAAATTGACGAGGAGAAAACTTGCGCAGAGTTGCAAATTTTGCCTGAGGGACGTTTTTTCGACTTGTGATGAGGGAGAGTCGAGCTGTTGTTTCAAGAGTTTCATTTGTTGATTAATAAACCCGTTGAGTTGGTCATTTAAGTTGAGCTTAACGTTTTTCTGAACCTCCTGGAGACAGAGAGCATAAACGCATTCAATAACGTTGCTTTCGGGTTGTTGCAACTGCTCGTTGAGCCATTTGTGCAAAGTTGGGTTATTTAGCCTAGAGCGCAACTCGGATATTTCTGCTATGTCTATAGATGATAGGTCGTTTTCGAGTTGAGTCTGAACAGGGGCTTGTTTCTTTGGTTCGTTTCGAACGAAATTAGAGGTTTTATCCAACTGAATGAATGGTGATTTCTTTTCGACTGTAGTCTGAGGAGGGTCCGGTTTCTTTGGTTCGTTTTGACTAATATTAGATTTTTTATTCAACTGGATGAATGGTGACACTTTTTTCTCCTTCTTGTGATAACTTCTGACAATTGCTAACGTGTCATAAAATCCTACTCTCCGAAGAGACGTTGAAGCGAAAGTTTTTGCCAAAGATAACATGAGACCCAAATAAAGCAATTATTTTTGATGTGTAATAATTTTTAAAAGCTACAAATTCACCGTACATTCTTTCATTGGCATGGAATGCATTTGTAGGATCATTTTATTTTGAATCATAGGAGAGATTTCATCGAAGTGATTGTTCAATGTCAACAAGCTTCTCAAGAAAAAATGATGAGCTGCTAAAAGCTTGGTATGGATAAGGATAAAATTATTTAGCCTATCGCTGGCTCTGCGGTACTCGGCTTCTGATATCTTACATCTAGAACCAATAAGCATGAGTTAGCATGCAACAATAATAATCCGAGGTCGCATTGGTAAGCATCTGTTAGAGCTGGGTTTTGAATATCTGGTCAGATGATCATCAATTGTTAAGAATGGATAATGCTCAGCAATTATTGGATTGAAAGGCGCTGACATTGCAGAAAAATCGAAATAGCTTTTTTATTTATTACCATCATGTTGTTGCGAAGATAGTTTTCTTCGCATTTAACTCATAACATATATTTCGAAATAACTGCTTAATAACAATAACAAAGCAATGGAAACCGAAATTAACCGCAATTCCTTATTATGCTCTAAACACTACCAACAAGAATGCATTTACGTCGACTGCGACTCTGAAGGGACAAAGGAGCGTCTCTTATGCCGCAAATGCTGCCAGCAAAAAGGATCCATTGATTTTCCTCTGATCAAGGACATTGTTTCTCGCGATATGCTCTACAAGGAAGCTTACCAAATCACGCATGATCGAAAGGAAAACCAAACTCGTTACTATCAAAATCTCAATAGAACCTTTGACAAGCTCATGCACGATATTATTTGGAGTGTTGAGAAATTAAAAATCCAATATGTCGAGTCTTCAAAATGGTTCTTTTCACACATAGACACTTTCCGCTGTCGTAAGCTCCTCGAAGAGATGGATATTCGTCTTTATGAAATCTCGCAACATACTAGCTTACAAACCAGCAATGTGCTTTACAACTATATCGAATTATTCAAAGAATATCACAAAGAGAAGAAACTCATCGAAAAGAAAGAAAGAGGACTGGCCAACTTGGTGGATGAATTTGAAAAAGAATTCAAGTATTTTTCGGAGATGATTCGGAGCCTGCAAATGACTCTCGAGCAGAAAATCACGAAATTTATATCTGAAAACGAAATCCCTTATTTCTCAATGCCAAGGCTAGCGAGCTTGTCTGGCTTCGGAGCTGAGCTTCAAGAGTCAGGTGGCAAGAAATATTCCGTCGATGACTCAGATCGTATGAAAGACACTCTTACTACGCTTGATAGAACCAAAAAATCCGCTAAGGACACGATTGATCGGTCTCACGATCTCAATGACAGAGCTCAGACTCTCGGCCAATCTTCAATAAAGAAAATACAGGAGGAAAACATCATCAGTCCAAGTCCCAAAAAAGCCGACTTGAGACTTGAAGACTCAAGACATTCTATTGAAGGATTAAATTTGAAAGAAAGACCTTCCGCTACAAGCGAATTCAGCAAGACTCCGCCTAAAACCCAACAGAAATCCCCTAAAAACGATGATTATTTGCATATGCTCGAATCTGCGCTTGGAATGAAGCAATCGCAGCAAACAGCGCCTCAAGAGGACATTCAAAGCGCTAGAACAATGAAACCTAAGACGAAATACTCCCTAGCTAAGCTATTAACTTTGACCACTGAGCCACAAACAGACATAACGCCCAGCAATTTCGGGATGTTCATTGAGACCTACAATAAATGCTTCCATGAACAAGGCATTTATATTTTTGGCACCAAAGACACAGCCGCCATATGTAACGCCGCGTTCGCTGACTCTTCGGATGCTAAGTCAATTGCGCTGAGAATGTATGAAGCTATTAACCTAAGGGATGATGTTTTCAATTTGGACGAGAATCATTTCTTGAACTTCCAGTTCTTCGTTCATGAAATAGAAAATAATTTCAAAATTTTGTTTGCAGTAAGGTATTTGCCTGATCGCACTAAATGGGAGGTGCTATCTTTCGATTGGAAAGAAACCAAAGACCGCCAAATCGAAGTTGATTCTGAAATTGAAAGAAATAAATTCCAGCAAGGATTCCAGAGCGTGACATCTGTTTCGATTTATGAGGAGGGGAAAAGTGAGAAGCTAAAGGCGCCATTTTCGAAAAAAAAGATTATGTTGAAGAGTGACTTCGATTTGAAGGGGCTAAATTGCAAGGTGCTTCTGTTTCTGATAAGAGTTTACGCTGAGCAGTATGAAGCTGTCGAGGATATGAGAACAATTAATATGACAAAGGAGATGGTGAACCAAATATATCAAGAGAAGTTTAAGCCCAATTTCCAGGAGTGAGCCATAAACTCAAGAGTTTGTTTAATAGTCAAAAGTGATGCCTTAATAAACCGTTATTTTTTAAACCTTTTTTGTTTGATTTGTTAGAAAACTTCTTGATTCGCCCTAAAATATTTTATCCCCGGCTTTTCAGAAAATTTATTCAAATAGCTCCCTTAAAATGACCTGTTCAAGTTGAAAAGAACCCATGGTAAAGAAGAGCTAGCAAATTGCTATCAATTGAATCCAATCAATACAATGCCAATTTTTTCTTGTTTTGCAAATTATCATCTCAAAACCGTAATAAACTTCTGGTCCATTTTTCTTGATAATGCTCATTGGGACGAAGAAGCGAACCGAAATAATATGCTGTGCACTTGTATTTTGCAGTTTCAGAGTTAGCAATTACTTTTTTGTTGATCTGAGGATTGATCGACTCATTTTGAAAAATTCGAAAGGATTTGGGAAAAAAAATTAAATGAGTATTATTTAGGTTGTCTTGAAGCAACTTGATCCTTGTTATCAAAGTGAGAGCTTCCTGACTAGCTCAAGTATGCTATCAGAAAGCTTTAATCTTTCTCTTCTAATTCGTCTTAGAGAGCATTTCGGCGCGGTACTTAGTCTCACAGATGTGTAACGTCATTCTTAAGTACACAATGGAAAAGAACAATGCCAATTGGGTTGCAATAAAAACTTTATTCAGAAAAACTACAAAATACTTGAGATTTGTTGTGCATATGCGACATTTTTCGATTGAGAACGATTGAGGTGATCTATAAATTACTTTTCTCCATTCAAAAAATATATTCTAGCTAAAAAGAACATGCGAATAGAACCGTCTGGACATTTCTGATTCTTCAGAACATTTTCTTTAAGAAAATTGACAATCTCCTTGCGTTAAGAACAGGTTTCGGTTTTATTCTTCTTTTGGAGATAGAGAGAGATGGTAGCGTCCACCGGCATCAGTAGTGCTTGTACTGGCATTTGCGGAAGCATAGCCAAATTCAAAAAGAATGAATTCACTGGGTTCGAAGCAATTGAGAACGCATAAACATGAAATTATTTTAAGGAGATATTTTCGGGCAAGGAAAGTGCGAGAGAAAATATTTTCACCACTTAACTTAGATTAATCGAAAAAAAGTTTTCGGTTAGTGTATCTCAAAGGCGCTAGACAATATTTTAATGCGGAAAACTTCGAGAAAGAAATAAAAATTTTCTAAATCACTCTTTCGATCCGTATTTGTTCTTGAGTTCTTGCAACAAACACGTGAGTTAATATTGAAGATAGTTTTAAGGTCAGGATGTCGTTGACTTCCTTCCCTGTTGGGATATTTTGAAAGTTCCTTTACTTTATAATTAATTAACTCGAGATTTTAGATAGTAAAAATCCATTTTTTCGTTGAAAAATTTGTTCGGAATCAGAAAAAAAATTTTTATATGGGCACTGTAATCTGAATTTTCGATGTCACAAAAAGAGCAAATATTTGCAAATCATAAACAAAGCCCAATGAAACATCTTCTTTGAGGAGTAAAGTGGGTACTTTTAGAATGACAAAAGGCATTCTTTGACGTTGTCCCAACGTCACTTAATTG
>ENA-UOTZ01001258-UOTZ01001258.1-compost-metagenome-genome-assembly--contig:-NODE-1258-length-18114-cov-8.066419_pt1 | contig 18114 bp, 19 predicted proteins | sample MGYA00238144_ERZ746983 | MGnify/ENA primary metagenome ERZ746983 (study PRJEB28759, sample SAMN06268863) | compost metagenome | isolation source: single cell | place: USA: California, Emeryville, Joint...
ATCAGTTTGCTCACTTTCACAAAGAAATCGGGTCGGTCATGGTCAATTTTGACTGAATGGCTCTTTTTGGTCCTCTCGGGACCCTTTAGCGTCAAAATCTTGTTGCCTTTACTGGTGGACTATTATTGAACTGCGGCTAACGACAAAAAAATAATCTACCAGCTCTGAACGTCAATCTCGAATCGACGGGTGCGACTTTAAAAATTAAATTATTCTTAATAGGTTTCAAAACCAACTCTCTACAGAACTTTTAATATCACGCAGTTAAACATGCGACGCCCTCCAACTCAAGGCCGTGCAAAGCAATCCTACTCTCACGAAGCTTCTCCAGTCAACAACAGCTACCGCAAGGAAGTCCCACTCGCAAATCTCTTCCAGATCCCTGATTTGAACCCCAAGCTCAAGGTCAATGCTAAATTCACTCCAACGCTAAACACAAGCAGCCATTCCAAAGCTCGTGAGGATATGAAACTCACCACCACCAATGTCTTCATCAACAACCTGAACATTCAAATCAAACCTCAAATCGGAGCGAGAACGCCCGGTGTCCAGTCAACGAAAGCCAGAGGAGACTCTGCAAGCAGAAAGAATAAGCAATCGCCCTTACGGATCAACTACGATGAAGGAGCTCTCGATGCCAACGACCTGAAAGATTCACTCATGAAGAATTACATTCCTTATGGAGTGTTAAGTTCGAAAAATAAGCCAGACCATGAAAACTTCGATCATCAGATCCAAAAAATGCCCACATCCAAAATCCCGACCCCAAAGACCTCGAAGCACGACCTCGCTAGCCTCCTCGGCAGGAACGAGAACTATACTTCACCTCAACACCATACGCTGAAGCCTTATTCAGCATCGAATAAAGATAAAGGCACTCTTCAGAATAAAAGTAATTTAGCTCTTAGCAATTTAATACTTATCTTCGTTCTCTTTAGCTCTATACAACCAGTTCGGTTTCGGCGGCCACCGAACACCCGACACGTCGACATCGATAAGTCACACAACGACGAAAAAGCACGATTTTCGATCTCCCAACAGAATGCTGACGCCTTACGAAGCCGCGCTCGCTCGGAAAAACCCGAAGAATCAGAAATCGTTTGATATCAATTCATTGATGCAAATGGATGTTGTCGGCACTCGTCCGCAAACTGGAACTCGTAATTACCGTGCTCTTAAAGAAAACGCGCATTCCTAATTTTCTTTTTATATATCTTAGAAAGCAAACTCTATGCGAACTCCAGCAATAACTCTCCTCGAGAAATCCAGCAAGATGTTCGACGCTCGAAGCCAAATGAATCGGAGATTTTCCGATTACTGCATGAGGCAAACAATAACATCAGGCAAGCGACGCTCAAACCGAACGTCAAGGCGCCTTCTGTTGATAGACATTCAAAGCATCCTTCTACTAGTCTGGCGGCAAGGTGAATTTTGAGGCTAACTGGCAGTTGATTTATTTAATATTTGGAATTGCAGTTACTTAGATGCAGCTGGCAAGCCGAAACATAAGAAAGCCCCTTCGTTCGACGTTAACGCTAGAAACTCCGAGATTCTTGCTGTAAAACTATGAGATTCTATAAGTACTTACTGAGAATGTTGTTAGAAATCACTCGTTCCTAATTTCGAGAGGTCAAGGCAGTCTGTTGACGGCATAATGGAGGTGAAAAAGCCCCTGAGCCGGGGAACCGACAGCGTAAGCGCAGCTTGATTTGCTCTTTGCTGAGAATTAATGGTTTTAGAGACGAGGTGGCAAGCCGAGATTCACTTATAGTTTGAGAACTCGAGCAGGCGCGAACCACTTGGGCCAGAGGAAAACGAACCAGGACAGCTACATCGCAGTCACTAATATCGGAGACTACGAAGATCGACATCTTTTCGGAGTTTGCGATGGGCATGGGCTGAATGGACATTTCGCCTCTGGATTCGTCAAGGAGTTGCTGCCAGGTACTTTGAATTCAATGGACTTTGAAAGAGCTAATTGAATTAGAATTACTCGTCAATGATCCAACTTTCGACAGCGACCCGAAGAAAGCCTTTGTGAACTCATATGAGTTATGCAATCAGCGCCTAATCATTAGTGATATTGACGTGAAATTCAGCGGAACAACATCAGTTTCGGTTCTGTTGTGGGGAGACAAGATCATTACAGCAAACGCTGGTGATTCGAGAGCCGTCATGGGCCGAGTGAAGAAAGGTAACCACAAACAAGGCCATTTTTATCAATTAAATTCGCTAGGAGGAGTTTGGGACTTCAATGAACTCAGTACTGATCATAAGCCAAACTCAATTGGCGAGGCTCAAAGAATCCTGAAGCAGGGAGGCAGAATCGAGCCTTTCAGGGATATGGAAGGCAACTTTGTTGGACCAAGCAGAGTTTGGCTGATGGATCAAGACATCCCAGGGCTCGCGATGTCTAGATCGATAGGAGATATGGTCGCTGCGAGTGTCGGAGTCAGTTGTATCCCAGGTAAATGGGCTAGTTATGAACTTCATTGCTGAAATAATTTGAACAGAAATTAAGGAGTTTACCATCACTCCTGAGGACAAATTCATGGTGATCGCCTCTGATGGCGTTTGGGAATTCCTCGAGAATATCGATATCGTGAAAATGATTGGTCCCTACTATGAAAAAGGGAATATTGAAGGTGCTTGCGATCTCCTTCTAAGTAATGCACTTAGAAGATGGCAAGAGGTAAATTTTGATTTTGTCGTCATGATTGCTTAAAATTGATAGGAGGAAGAGAATGTAGTTGATGACATCACGCTTATTATGATCTTTTTCTAATCTCGCAATTAAAGAGAACTAACTGCTTACCAATCAAAGCAAAATTTAGGTTGGAACAAATAATATGAACTGAGAACAATAGACATTAGAATTATGTGTCTGTTTCTATAATTTCCGTCGCATTGCTTCGCTGCATTTTTCCATTTAACAGCGGCAGATAAATTTTTGTATCCATTTTACATATTTGCCACTCTTTTCTGGAAGCAAATTATAATATTATTGATTGAATAATCATCTGTCATTAAAATTCACTGTCGAGAAATCTAACTCCCTCACTCTATGAGCTTTTACCAATTTTGCCTTTCTCTTGGAAACTAATATGAGTTTGACAATTAAGTTTGTTTTTAGGCTCCTTGAAGTATGGAGTTTAATGTGAAGAGATATCAATGGAATGAGGCTCAATGATTAAAGCAAATTATTATTAGATGAATAATTTCAGAGTCAATGATAGTTCTTGTGGGTGTTCTAAGCTCTCTCATTTCAATACAGATTTAATAGACTTAGAGGCGTTTGTCTTCTCAGATATTGTCTTGAAGGACTCGAAATCGAGTTTAAAGATTGTATTTGCTAGCTTGACTTGGCTTCCTGGAGCTATTTCGACCCACATTGGTTCGAACTTATCTTGAAAGATATTTAACGGGCTCGTGCAGACGAAAAGCCCTTCGTTAGTAGCCTTATCTATCAGTTTAGACTTGTTGATTCCTTTAGTTCCAACGAGGTCTGTCCTTAAATTGTGTCCTAGGAATATTGAGTTGAAATCAAACTGGTATTCTCCCAACTCATCAAAGCTTTCACATGGAAAGGTTTCTTTAAGCGAGTCTTTGACACAGAGATGGCTTTGTATCATCCAGGTTTCATCTTCAGGGTTATATTGAAGCAAAGGCTCAAATGGGACTTTTAATTGCTTGAATATTTTCTCCAGGGGCTCGATTTGCGACAGATAGCACCAATTTTTGTGAGAATACTTCAGGAAGGGTTGCTGATCTTCATTCGAGTCGGCCGTCTTGAGATCATAGTCATTGAACATGACACAGACTCCTCCTCTCTCCGCATAGAACTCGAGCTTATTATCCCAGCTAACAAGCTCCAGAATAACATGGGGACAGTTGGCTTTTTCGATAAGCTCTCGGAGCTCTTTCCTCCTCATTTTTTGCATGAACTTCATAATTTTCTCTCCAGAATCCGCAGTCACGCCAGCGAAATCCTCTCCTTTTAGAGGAGTACTGTTGAGACAGTAAACATCGCACTCGCGATTGAGTCTCGTTGCTTCTTCGCTGATACCGTTGAGACTCTTGACGTAGAACCCTACTTTATTCGTTACACTCAGAAGCATTCCTTCCTGAAGCAATAGCGGCTGGTTATACGCGAGTTTCACAAAAGTGCCCCTCTTTGTCCCGCTATCTCTTATGTAAAGCTTATTTTCTCTCAGAAATGAGGCAATGTTTCTCAAAACACCGCTAGGGAGCGCAGGTAGCGCCTGCTTCTCTCTGCTGTATTGAAGCAGGACCAACGCATACATGTTAACCGGGTAGCGCGACTCAGCGAAATCTACCCTCACTTGAAAATGCTCCTCAAGTGCCACTTCTTTGAGGCACTTCGCATTAAATACGTGAGAATAAAGGGTATTGTTCTCCAATGTAACCGTGTAGTTATCAAACCGGTCCAACGAGCCACTTTGATTCCCGCTCTCTTGGCCAACGTGCTTCTTCCCCCAGTATAGTTGATAGACCATAGACCTTGGATCTCGCCTGGAATCCTTGAACTTGAATGTGCCGAAGGATAGCACTGTTTCTTCTGTTCCGCTCTCGGAATCACTCGATGAGCTGTCTTCCTCAGACTTCCCCAAGCCATACATACCTGTGGGTGAGTCGTTTGCCTTCTTCGTCAGCACGGTTTCTTGATTTATTTCACGGAAACTGCTCTTTAAAAATCTATCCTGAGAAACGACGTAGAAAGGTAGCTTTCCAGTGTTCGGTCCTTTTTTATCAACCCACATCTTCTTGAATCTTCTCTCTGATGGATGCAGCTTCTGACTGGCGTATTTCCCTGCCTGGTCGATTTCGTCTCGAGCGCCATAGCTAAGCAAGTTCTGAGAATTTAGTTCTTTAGTGTCACTTTTTTCGCTTGTAATAGCAGAATTGAATTTAACTCCTTCGTAATTAAGTAGCGTTAGTCTCAAATACTGCTGACTTTTGATTAGGTCCTTCGATTCGGATAGGTTTTCATTGCTTTCTTCGAAACTGCCTTCGCTTTCTTCGTCATCACTGTGTGCTTCAGCGAACTGTCCGATTGACTTTATATCTTTGCTTACAATGACGTTTTTCAGGGGGGAAAGGTCAATACTTTGCATTGACCCTCTGTGGATGATCTCTTGCATGCTGCGACGGCATTGTGCACCGGTAACCTTTGTTGAGAGCGAGGCAACGATCTCGCTGTTTCTTTTCTTTGGGTCATTGAGGGGATTAAACGAGTTACCTAGCGGCACTTTCAAGAAATCCATCTCCTGTCCCTTCGAAAAATCGGCAATGGAGTCGAAATCTGGGTAATTGAGAGGAATATCATGCTCATTTGACATGATTGAAGCTCGGTGGGCAGAAAAATTGCTTAGGAAGCTGTGTTTCTTGCCTTGAGAAGGGTTGCTGATGAAACTGGTCCTTTGGCTCATGAAACTGTTCCTTTGACTCATCATGAGGGAGGAATCATCGGAGAGAGTTATCGCTTTTGAAAACACGCTTAAGTTGTCAGGTTGGTCTTCTTCTTCAGCGGCTACGATGAGCTCATCAATCAATAGCGCCTGGCTTGAGAGGCTTGGGAGATTGAGTTGCGGATGCTCTGGGTTCTGAGCCATGTCTCTGAGCGATTGGAATTTAATGAAATCTTTCATGACAGGCAAATCTCGTTCTTTGAATTGGTTAGGGTCTTTCTGCAGCTTTCCTTTGAGCTCTTCTCCAGCTGTTTTCATGAAAAGAGCGAGGTCTGCCCAGCAGTTTGAAAGCGGTTCTAGTTTAACATCCAAAAAAGGTTTGGAAAGATCGGCTGCGGCGTTTGTATTGTCGTTCATTTTGCCACTGTTATCACTTTAAGGTTGATGATTATCTTGGCTATTTATAACCAAGGAACAGCATAGGTACTTGATCAAGCAAAGTATCTTTGAAAGTATCTTTATGTATCTGTGAGAAATAAATTATCAATCAAAAAATGAGCAATTTTGGAACGTCAAAAAATAATTTAATTATCAGACTTTTATGAGTTTTAAAGAACTAATCGATTAATAGGAGATTCCAGCTCCAAAAATGCTGAGAGTTTGTTAAAACAAAAACAAAGGTAGTGTTGTTATAACATCAAGCACTTGATACTTAAGTGCATGCTTATTCGATTAGATGCAATGAAAATTTTCTTTTGACTAAATCACATCTTAATAATTGACGAGGTATGAAAGATTCGACAGGTTTATGTTGATAATAATCGAAAGTTATTTAAGAGAGGACCACATCTCTCAGTTTTTCTAAACAAAAGCCTCTGGGGGTATTCGTGGTTGAGAGAGTGAGCTGTGAAAAGTATTTTCCGGTCAGAATCAATATTACTAATTGAGTAATTAACAAAAATTCGATCTTTGATTTGAATCTCGCGGTCGGAGATATACAGGCTTCTTAAAATTTCCCAAAACTTGCTGCAAATAGATGGCCTTGATAATCAGTTCAGATGTCTACCTAATTCACCTGTGAGAAACAGTAAATGAAGAGCGCCACCAGCCTTTTGAGTATCATTGAAAAAAATAGTGGAGCTCATTTTCATTGTTTGAGGAATTGATATTTGATCGAGACTGGATTAATGGAGCTAAATTATGATTAGCCATCCATATTACGATGTAGGTCATATTGATGTCAGATATTCTAGAATCAAACGTTCGCATGAAAATTTCTTACACCCAATGCTCGATACCATCTACGCTTTTTCTGAGAAATCATCAGGATGTGTTGTTCTTTTAGACCGCTTTACTTTTACAAAATAACATCCTTGTGAGATGATCAGAATTATTTCGTCAGATGTGGAAGAAAATTTAACCAATTAACCAAGCCAAAAGAATTAAGACTTTTTCTCTTGAATATGCAAGAATTTGAGAAAAAGAAATGCATCAGTCAGAAACATGTAGGTAATCTGACTCTTTCATGGAACCAGGTAGATATCACAAAGATTCTTACGTTCGCCTTCTACCCTTAATTCAAAGATGTAAGTGCATTATTCAATGAGCACGATAGCACAACTTCCACTTCAGTTTGCTTTCACAAGGAGCCTTTTAAGATGGATTCTGTGAATTCAGCTCACTTTTTCGTTTTGATGCAACGAACGCTATCGTCGTTTTTAGCTATAGTAAATTAACAGAAATCATCGCGTAATTCAACCTGATTCCTAATTACAGTTAATTAATCAGGAGTTATTAAAGTTCTGATCAGATCAGACAAGCTTAATTAAGTAAACCAAATTAATTTTCAGATTATTCTCAAAAATACCGAAGAGTCTGATACTAACATCGATGGGAAATAAGCAGGTATTTCTCTCAAATGACAGAAATCATAAGATCTTCATTCATAGTCAACATCTGAGCCTCAATATCCAACGTCAAAGGGAACCGAAACTAAGTCCAACCCACAGTATTCGAAACCACAAATAGAAAAACCTCAGCCTATTGCTTTTGAGTGTACAAAAAATCCTTAATCGCTGTTTCTGGCTTCTTGCACAGTCTATTCGTTTTTGTTAATGATATGCGAATATGATTTGAAATTTTTTTGAATAGATGATGGTTCAGATAGCTCCTCAATACCTGTCTTGGCTTGGTGTTCAGCACACCACACTATTGTGGGAATTCACCAGGTTACGAAACAAGGTTGCGTGAGCTTTGAAGCGATCGAAGCGAATTCACGTAACATTTGCCATCTTGAAATTATTTTGAAGTCTGTGATCTTTAGGCGAAACCTTCAACATATACCCTCGTGTGAAACACCTATCAGGCACATCTCTCCTAGCTTATCGGCATTATAATAACCACGGGGCTCCCTACGAGACAATGATAATTTACGACGTCTCGAAGAAGAATGGAAAAGTCAGTAAAATTTTTTCATTCAAGACTCTAGCACCTGGTATCTCAAACGTATGACGCCTTAGTTAATAATCTTGCTATAGGCAATGCAACCTGGCAAGTAGGAGATTTGGCCTATAACCCGCGCAGAAATATTCTTGTTGGATTAGATAACATTTCGGGAGGCATTGCTGACCATTGGTTTCTAGTTGATCCTCACCCCTCGAAGGGCAGCGACTACGTAAAACTTTTTAGAAAGACGGCATGCTCCCGTTATCAAAGTACCAATTATAAGCAACTGTCTAAAATTTCTGAAAAATTCACTCCTTTTCCATTATATTGCGAAAATCCAATCTTTGGTCTAGGTCCCATTACCAGTCGTGATTTTCACCCCAGCGGAGAAACTCTTGCCGAATTTGAAACAGAAATGTTGACGATATCAAATGTGGACAGGAATAGTTGCAGCTATAAGTCGAGAATTTCGCCAGGACATGTAACAAGTAGGAAAATGCTTTACTCAATAACAGAGATTTTGCTATTCTCTTTTTCAATCGATTCAGCATTTTAATTATCTTATTTGTTAGATATGGGAGGTGGACTCTGCAGATGGAGTACCAATCTTGGTGAACCCTTGCTATTCGTAAAGTACGGTTGGAGCGAACTCAATATTTTCGATGTAGAGAAGAAAAAACTCATTCTTAATCCCGGCTCTATATTTCTTGATTCCATACGACCGAAAAATGCAACGCTAGGTAATAATAATAACACACATCCTCATTCTATTCCCCTTGCAGTTGATGTCGTTAGTCTTCTGCATTTTCTTCATTTTCGTTGGTTTTTTCTTCTTTCTCTCTAACGATTGTTATTTATTTGCCATTTCATAGTTGAGACTCCTCACACCTACTACATCGATGTAAGCCCCACCAACGGAAATTTGCTCGTGTCTGGTGGATCGGATCAGATCGCTACGATTTATGATCGACGTGAATCGAAGATCGTGAAAAGGATCCAGAGGGTTGAAACATGTAAGAAATTCATTTTTCATTGATAAGCGTCATCAATATGAACTGATAAATAAATTAAGGTATCTATTGTGTGAGGTGGGATCAGAGCGGTGAACTGGTGGCAGTCACAGATGCAGTCGGCGTGAAGGTTTATGACTTTAAGACTGGCAAATTTATTCGAGAAGGGATAGCCAGTGGTCGTAAGTTCTTGTTCTCCTGCTTTTCGTCTAATCAAATTAAGTGTATCCCATTTCTGCAACCTTCATCTAAGTAACTAGAAGAAAGAACAGATACCTCGGAAAGTATTAAAGCAGCCCGGGATTATTTCGCTATCACATAGTAATGGCTATTTAGTTAATATTCGTGAGTTTAACCATTTTATACGAGAAAAAACTGAGAGGAATTCTTGATTTAAACAGAATATTAATTATATTTTCATTGATTCTGAGGACTTTATATTGGGTTGCCCTAATAAGAAAATAACAGATATTGTTGTAGAATGGTAAATCTAAATGATTTCGTCTGATCTCCAAATATTTGCAAACTTCATTTTTCTCACATACCATCCAGAACTTTCAGTGAGTAATGATATTTAAATTGAATTTTCTCGGTGTTTTTTTCTGTCTGAAACTACTTGGTCGGCACCACAGTGCTAAATCAACAAATTCCTTTTCTGAACAAATTGCATGCAGCGTAAAGGGCAAAATCTGGATGGATGCTCTACTTATGGCTTTGCTGAAAAATTTACATACTACAGATCCCCCTAAAATGAATTAATTTGAAAATACTTGTCTTTTATGACACAGGGAAATTAAATGAAAGGCCTCTGTGTAGGAAATTGCTTGTCATATTACTAACGATTCTCATTTTTTCAACGACTATTTTCAATGGCCATAGAACTCTTATGGCTCCTTTTTCACATTTTCAACCCGTGTATTCTCATGAAACTTGGGGCTTTGAAATTTCTCAACGATGGTGTGATTTCACGGGTATTTTGGATAATTTAACCCTTCAATTTCGATTATTTTCTCGACTTAAATTATACGCATCAGACCTATTAAATTCGGCTATAGGATCCTTGAGTACTTTAAATTAACTGCAAACCCGAATGTTTCCCAAATCGCTATCGAAAAACGAGCGCTTAGCACCGATGACAGGTTCTCGTAGGTAAAATCAGGCCATAGAACCAAAAAACTAGTGATTTCATTGAATTACTCACCAGCACCCAATGACGTTCATGTAAATTGTGAATAAACCAATGTATAACTTTTAGTTAGCTTAACATGACTCTTGGATTTGCTTTTCGGAGTTCAAAGGTCTCCATTGTAGTGCTGACCTAACTACTTTAACATAGTTTGAGTTGAGAATTCTGCGTTTTCTGGCCTTCAAAGCAATTTGCTCGAAATACTAAATTAGGACATCTCGTTTGGATTTCCGCAATAACAATTTAATTTTTCATTTTTGCTTTTTCGCATTTCAATGCAAAGTCAACAAGAAACCACCCGACTTCCCACCATGGAAGAAGTTGTTGCCCTCATGGCTGAGACCCTCAAGGGTAACAACGAAACCATCCAGAAAGCAACTAAAATCCTCAAGTAATCCCCCTCAATTAACACTCAAAACTGACAACAAACCTAATAGAGAGTACACTAACGATATTATTTCCGTTCAAGTCCTCTTAAACCTCCTCCTCAACGCAAACGACGCTGGCATCCGCCAATTATGTACCGTCCTCCTCAAACGAAACATCAATCACCATTACTTAAACATGGAACCAAACGACCAAAAATTCTTAAAGCAAGCTCTCTTGGAGCGTTATTTCATCGAACCTCAGCGCCCTGTTCGCAGAGGCATCGGTTTCCTTATCGGAGTCCTCACCGAAGTTACATTGCCAAAACAAGATTGGAATGAACTGCTCGAGCTCATCTCTCAGCGAACGGATAGCCAGCAGCCTGTGGAAGTCCGTGAGAGCGCAATCTACCTGCTGAGTCTGATTCTTGACATCAGCGGACAGCATCTCGAAAGCCATTTTACTAACTTCTACAAGTTCTTCTCCAACACCATTGTTGATAGCTCTAAAGCCATTCGATATCAGAGTCTCAAATGTATTCTGATCCTCCTGGAAAGCGTCAAAGACAACGATAATCTCTCGCTGTTCAGCAACTTGGTCGAAGCTGTTTTGAAAACCGTAAACGATGCTATTGATGATCGTCAGGACGAGATCGTTCATCTCGCTTTTGTAGTGTTTTGCCAGCTCTCGGAGATCGAAAGCCCCATGTTCAATGATAAAATTTACACCGCGTTGGTCTATTTCATCTGCTCTGATCGAGTCCTCATGAACCCTAATATGGACATCTCGACCCAAGAGGTCGCTATCGATTTGGTCGCTGACATCGCCGAGTCACATAAACCTGTCCTTGCAAAGAATCTCGAATTATTACAGCATGTAGTGGACACGATGTGCGCTCTCACGATGAATAAATCTAAACCTCAGGGATTGGATGACGCCGAAAGTATCCAGGACCTGGCTTTGATGCTTATCTTGGATTTGGCCGGCCAGATCGCGAAGAAGAAGATCTATCCAATTTTCAAGAAGAATATCGACAAGCTTATCCAAGCCAACGACCCTTGGAAACTCGAAGCTGCGTTGTTCATCCTCGGTTCCATCAGTCAAGGCTGCTGCGAGTATCTCAAGCGAGACCTTGACGTGATTATCAACACGTACGTGCAAGCGGCTCTTAGCAACCAAATTCCTGAGGTCCGCGCTTCCGGTATCTATGCGATCTGCTACTTTGCGGAGAATTTGTGCCCAGATATCCTTTCTTACCACAAGGTCATCATCCCAGCTCTGTTGAAGCATGTTGATGATGCCGACACAGTAGTTGCTCAAAGAGCGATCTTTACAATCGATCTCTTCTGTCAAAACATGGAAGATGATATTGCTGAGTACGCTGAGCTGCTAATTCCAAGCTTCCTCACCGTTCTGGACAATGCTAAATCCACTATGTAATCTTTGATATGATGAGCATTAATCTTACGTTCTATTTAACAATTTGATAGGGTCATGCGTCGAATTTGCATCTCTTCGATTTCTTCGGTCATCGAATCAGGTGGAGAGAAAGTCATTCATCAGATTCCAAAGCTCGCCCCGCTGATGGGACAGTTGGTGAAGCAGATCCCAGGAAACAGCGAGTTGCTTCCGTTGAGAGCTCAAGCCACATCATGCCTGGGTAAAATGGCCGATTTGCTCCGAAATGATAGAGAGAGCTATCTGAAAATCATCCACCCTTACGTTGACCCGATCTGGTTGGGCCTGAAAGAGATTACCGACCCTGCGCTTAGAGAGAACTCGTTCGCCTTCTTCTACAGCGTGGCTCATTGCCTCAAAGACGATTTTAAGCCGTTCCTTGAGCCAATTATGGAACTGATTTACGAAGCGATAGCTTCAAATGACGGAATGAATAGGAAGGAGACTCCTAATCAAAACCCCCTTGAAGAAGACAGCTGCAGCGATGAAGAAGATCCTGACTACTATAAAGCAGGTACTTGATAACTTTCGATGATTATCTCTTAATATTATTACAGGAGCTGATGTCAACATGGAGTACATCGAAGAGAAAAACGCTGCAATTCACGCCGTTGGAGAGTTCGCAAAGGCTTGCCCCTTACTCTTTGTCCCATATTTTGAACGCAGTATCAAAATGCTTGAACTCGTCTACGACTTCTGGTACGCGAATACCAGAGAGCAAGTCTGCGTCTGCTACACGAACCTGATCGAAGGGCTTGTCATGGCGTCGAATGGAGGAAAGCTGCCTCAGTATACCCGCGGGTTGCCTTGCCTTCAACGCTTCGAAGATAAGATTGAAGAGTTCATTCACATCGATTATTACACAAAGTAATTCTGATCTATTGAGATTTCCCTCACCAATGCCCTACAATAGGATATGCCACTACCTCATCGAGGACGATTCCGCTGATGTCTCATCACAAACGCTCGAAATTCTCCTAGCCGGTATCCAGAAACTCGGTCCAGCCTTTGTCGATAGAAGCCTTGATAGACTAATGGAAGCGTTGCTTCAGTTGCTCCAGAATAGAGGCGCTTGCCAAACCGGTGAGGCAGACGATAGTGACGATGTCGACGTGAACGGTCTGATTTTCGGAAATGTCACTGATCTTCTTCCGGTCCTAGCTAAGACCCTGAAAAGCGGTTTTGTTCCAGCGTACAAGACGATTCATAAGACCATGAAGAAATTCATTAAGACGAATAAAGGTTATGATGATATTTCACAGACTATTGGAGTCTTTGGTGAGTGCTTCAAGTATGTGCCTGAATTGATCCAAGGCTACTGCGAGGAGCTGCTTCCTTCAATCATCGATGCTATTGAACTGAACGACGAGAATATAAACAGAAACGTGGCTTTCACATTAGGCGTGTTCTGCGCGCATGGAAAAGACTGCATGTTGCCTTACTACCCAAAAATAATGCAAGCGATGAAAAGTATTTACGACACAGCGACCACAGCAGAGACGAAGGACAACGCTGTTGCTGCGATTGCCAAAATGACGTTTACGAATGCAGCGAAAATGCCGCTAAATCTGGTCGTTCCAACTATCATGGGAGTGTTACCGTTCCAAGGCGACTTGAAGGAGAACAAAACCGCTGTTAGGTTCATTATTTACTTCCTTGAAACAAGTAAATTGCTGAGATGATTGAATTGATTCTAATGTGATATCTATTTATAAAGACGCTCAGGCTCTCAATGGCTATGAAGAGAAAGCGATTATGGTGTTGATAGATGCCGTCGCTAATTGGACTAAGTATAAGCTGAAAGAAAAGTACGTAAAGGCTTGTGGAGTAACTCTGAAGGCGCTTGGAGGATCAAATGAGCAGGTCAAAAAGATTATCGAGGTAATTTTTGAGTTTTGGCTGACTTATCATGACAATTTTTCTTTAGACATATGCAGCAAAGTTACAGCAAAAGGAGTTCAGTTACCTTGTTCAGGTAATGAGCTAAATGGAATAATTGTAGGAGATACTGGTAGTTCTTTTCAGTTGTAATCAGTAAAAATTTAGTGTGTTGCCTTTGTAAGTAGTAGACATTTGTCATATTTCATCTGTTTGAGTCGTTGAAAAATCATTGTTTGAAAATATTAGAGTTGAATTCAATGTTCAAACTTTAAGGAATAAGTCGTCTAGGAGAAAAAAAAAGATAACAGTAGGAAGAATGTAATGATTTATATGAGGAACAGAAGAAGTTTCGCTTATTTAGTTACAAATATTGATAATGAAGAGCTCCTCTTGTTCAAGGTTAGAAAAAGAACAAGTGTTTAAATCCCTTAATTGATTGTTTGTTGAGATAGGGATTGTTATAATTCTATAATGACTAGCTACTAAGCAAGCTTGTTTTAGAAAAGGTATTCCGGCATTTCTGTTTCAATTCCTTTCGAAGAAAGAGATGGCAAAGCAAGGTGAAACTCGAAAATTCATGATACAGAATAATTAATCAGCCTGATTTTGCTTTTTGAGAATAAGACCGAAAATATGATCGCGATTCGATAAATTGCATCATTGATAAACAGATTAAGTTTTTGTCAAATAGTTTTGGCATTTCATTACATAATTCCAACGAAATAGGAAATATTATGATAAAGCTTTTTGAATAAAATTCATTCTATGTCTTATTCTGCACCAATATCACATCAATTTGATGCAGAAAATGCAGAATGGAAAAAATTATGAATTTTAGAATTCATAAGTAAGCCAGAATCTGTGTTGGTATTATTCCAAGAGGCTTTAAACACTCCGTTGCAATGGTTATAAAACAGTATATTCAAAGTCTAAAGCCAGAAAAAGCACTTTTTCAATGGCCAATTTTAGCTCTTTTCTTTTTAATCATTATGACTCCTGAATCAGGGCCCTCTTTCGAAGATAGCAAGAAGGTGACTCGCTAACATCAAATGAACGACTCATAGATAGTATTCAACAACGAAAACAGCTTATCGGGCACATTTTTTTTTGATTGGGCGATTTTTTCTTAAAAAGAATCGCGCACCGAATTTATTATATTCAAAATATATACTAAATGGAAAGTTCAGACTCTGCAAGAATCGAGCGTCTCGAAGAACGCATTCGCTACCTCGAAGGTCTCCTCGATGAGAACAAAATCCCTTACAAGAAGGACACAACCCAGACAACAACACAAACGAAATACAACTACCCTCTCGAGACCCTCGATAAGACACTAATCGAGCGATATGCGAGACAAATTTTGATTCCAGGTTTTGGCAGAGGCGGCCAAATGAAGGTCAGCAACGCCAAAATATTGATCATCGGCGCAGGAGGCATCGGAGCTCCAGCTGCCTATTACCTAGCAGGCGCAGGAGTTGGAACTTTGGGCATTGTTGATGGAGATCGAGTAGAAGAAAGCAATTTACACAGACAGATCATCCATTCGACATCCAAGCTCGGAATGAATAAAGTAAATTTGACGAATTTACCTTAACTCACTAAACCGTCTACTCTACTAGGCTGTGTCAGCTAAATTAGCGCTTCAGGCATTGAATCCTCATATCGACATCCGCACCTACCAAGAGCACCTCGTGCCTTCGAACGCAGCGAAGATCATTGAAGATTATGATATAGTGCTTGATGCCAGCGATAATGCTCTCTGTCGTTACCTAGTCAATGATATTTGTGTTCTCAAAAAGGTAACTTTAGCCGTCGTTACCTTGAAACTAATTTTTTTTCAAAAGAAACCATTGGTCTCAGGCTGTGCGCTCAGATGGGACGGTCAGTTGACTGTTTTCGGAGTTGGAGATGGTCCTTGCTACCGCTGCCTTTACCCAGAGTGCCCTAAGCCATCTATGGTAACTCAGCATTGAATTAGAAGTTTGAACTAACAGAATCCGCTTAGATGATGAGCTGTGGAGATGGAGGAGTCATCGGCATGATTCCTGGACTGATAGGTATCCTTGAAGCCGTCGAAGCGCTGAAAATTGCGCTGGGTAGCCAAGATATATTGAACAAAAGACTTCTTGTTTATGACGGCAAGACTTCGAGCTGCAGAATCGGCAAAATACGAGGAAAACAATCGTAAGATGATCATTATGATTCAAAATCTCATCATATTTCAGAAACTGCGCTGTCTGTGGCACCAACCCCACTATCAAGGCCGTAGAAGACTACGATTACAACGCGTTTACCGGCATCAGCAGCTGCCCAACAGTCTCCGCGGATGAGATTCCTAAAGAAAATAACATTGGCTGGAAAGAATTCATTGACGTAATTTTTCATTTCATTGAGGCTTTTTTCAAACTCACAACTTTGTTAAAATAGATCCTTCGCAATGATTCTTTCAAGGATGACTCTGTTCTGATTGACGTGAGACCACAGGAGCAGTTTGATTTAGTAAACGTCGAGAAAGCCATCAATATCCCTCTCAGAGACCTGACTTCAAAGAAAAAGGAAGAGCTTGAGACCCAATTCGGAAATAAGAAAAACAGTATTGTTTCATTATAACCCCTCAAACTCACCTCTTATACCATAGTATACGTCATGTGCCGCCGAGGAGTCGCTTCGAAATCTGGAACAGCCCACTTTTTGGCAAACGAATTTAAAAGTAAGCCTCTCTCTCTTATTCAATCATAAATAACGTAACATAGATGTCTACAATGTTGAGGGCGGAATCACAAAGTATCGCATATCGATCGATCCTAATACTCCATCTTATTAATTCTCTGTCATTACGCTCTATAAGCTTTAGATCCCAAAAAACTAGAGTTGATATTTCGTTTTTGAAGTGAAATGATTTTGAACTCATCAAAAGTTCCTCTTTAAAAGCAAAAAAAAATTAGTTGCTTTGCCATTGGCGTTTGGCCGATATAATCGGTCTTAGCCACTTTTCCCTTAAAATTCGCCTTCTATCCATTAGTATAATTTACCAAGCTACCGCTATTGATGGAGCGAGGCGGTATTTTGCTGAAGCTATGTTGTTTGATAACCAACAAAGATTGTTTTTGAAAATAAATTTTAGATCTATTTTTATTACCTCTTTTACAACGATTTTCTAATTACGTATTTGAGTTGCAATGCAAAGAGGCCCATACGGTTCAAACCAAGATTATAGTAAAGCAGCCCTTATTATCAGCGCAGTAACCCCCGAATTAGGAGGAGAGAGACTCCCACCGATCAACGACGGAAGGCAACCAGGAGCTTTCAAACACCATGATGATGAACGTCACCCTCACCAAGATCCTCGATACACTGGTGGTGTAGACAGCAAAGGAGGAGCAGGGTCTTCACCACAGCCTATAGGCCAACAATTTGATTGCAGTCAAGGCCGACCAATCCAACTCGTCGCAGCTAACCCTGAGACAGGAGAATATCAATTAAATTCAGACGCTTTTGAAGTATGTCCTTTTTCCCATTCAGCAGTCAGCAATTTTGGATAGGAGCTCAATGAATATAAAGGCAACATCGCCTTTGTGGCCGTAGCAGGCAGATTTAAAACAGGAAAGAGCTTCTTGCTCAATCGCTTGTTGAATTTAAAAACCCAAGGCGTAATCACTTCGAAAAATCTGCGACTAACCTCTAACTTCGCATTTCAGTTCACAATTGATCCTCAGAGCGCCGCCTGCACCGAAGGTATCTGGATTTGGAGCCAGCCAGTCTTTGTTGAGAAAGATAACCTGCATATCTTCTTCCTCGGTACCCTACTCTCCTCTCCTTCCACCCCAACAACCTTAACTCTCATCTAGATGTCGAAGGCATTAACATGCCAGAAAAATCTCCAACCCAGGACATTAAACTTTTTTCATTGGCACTCCTCATCTCGAATTTATTCATTTACAATTCCCTCGGGGCTATTGACGACAATTCCCTCGCCGAGCTGATGTTGCTAACAAATCTGTCCAAGCAAATCGTACTTTCCGAAGGAGAGACTTCAACTGAGCACGCGCTTTCCTATTATACTCCAAAATTGCTTTGGGCGCTTCGAGATTTCAACCTTGGAGGCGCAAACCCCACGCAGTACCTCGAGAGCGCGCTGACTGATCAGTCGATGAAAGGACACCCAAATAGCAAGAAGGTGCGTCAGGCGATTCTGAATTACTTCAAAGACAGAGATTGCGTGACATTTGATCGCCCAGTCAGAGACGATAGAGACCTCTTCAAGCTGAATAGTGTCAGTGATAACCAAATCAGACCTGAGTTCCTTCAGCAATTGAACACCCTTAGAGAGAAGATCCTT
>ENA-UOTZ01001259-UOTZ01001259.1-compost-metagenome-genome-assembly--contig:-NODE-1259-length-18110-cov-16.545777_pt1 | contig 18110 bp, 10 predicted proteins | sample MGYA00238144_ERZ746983 | MGnify/ENA primary metagenome ERZ746983 (study PRJEB28759, sample SAMN06268863) | compost metagenome | isolation source: single cell | place: USA: California, Emeryville, Joint...
TGCTGGATTCATCGTCTTGATTTAGGTTCATTGGAGAGTGGATAATCTCGAGTTAATTAAACTGATTAATAATGTTTTAGTGAGAAATAATCGAAAAGAGAAAAAAAATGTTCATTGGAACTTGAGCTGTGACCCAAACTTACAGAAATTGTGTGGGGTGGTGAGTGCAAGTAAACAAGCAACCCGGAAGAAGTTGGGGGTTGATGGTTTGAAGAGAAATTTTGAAAGCATTTGAAGAAAATCTTAATCGATAGAGAAATATATAGCCAAGTCAATGAGTCCTGAATAGTCAATTTTTTTTTTTTCAACATAGCCTCTTTTGACTATTTGTTTGTATTACTTCTATGGATTTCATCGGACTGCTTAGGCTCAATTCCGGCCTTGCAAATAAACTATACATTTTGCATCTTTTAATACTATTTCTTGGCCTGGAAGCCAGATGAAACCAAGAGCCTTGGGCAATTCTTTTCGTGAAAATTTTCTTATTGGGGCAATTTTATATTTTTTTCTTTTGAGGCAAAATATTCCCAAAAAAAACTGAAAGAGCGGGACACACACTCAGGAACAAGAAATTTTTCTTATATTCACCTTAAGAATCTTTTCTCTATATGCTCGCAACTCTTGATTCTTCTAACGACCACTTTCAAGGCCCCAATAACTCTATTCGACTTGTCATGCAACCAACTAAAATAGCAAATTTATTAATTTATTCCTCCTTGAGTTTATTAGGTCTGTGAGCATATTCATCACATCAGACACCTCAGTTAAATAAATAAAGAACTAATTACTAAGCGTCCACAACCACATGCTCTCCAACCATATTTCGCAACCCAAACCGACGAATAAAAAGGATCTTAACCTGGTAAAGCTCTCTCTCCTTCTCGAATTCAATTAACATCTCTCTCAGGACATCATCACCGTCGTTAACAAACTTGAAAAAGTGAAATCATCAAAAAGTGGTGATCTCTCTCCTTTCGAGTCATTTATCAGCCGTCAGTACCAAACCGAGATCACTGAACGTTTCCAACCCACAAACAAACCCTCTGGCCCTCCTCGTAGTAAAAAAAACTCTGAATTCAGCCACAAAATCCCAATCGACGAGCTCACCCTCTCTCTAACTCATTCAGGTCAATCAGCTCTCCCTCAAAACTTCAACCCAACGTATTGGAAACAAAATATTACTCGCATGCAAGATCAAAGCTCTTCTGTTTCCTTGACTAAGCATAGCCGGACTCACGAAAGCTCTGATCGCCAGCTATCCGATCAAAATCTCATTATCAACACTGGACGCTCTCAACATTCTCCCAAGCTATCAAAGCTAAAGAGTTCTCAGCGCAGAAACCCTTACCTTGATCAAGCCATTGATGCAGAGCCCACAAACACAACTGAAGTTCTTAATTCCGAGTCTCACAGCAATGAGCAGCCCAAAGAAAAGCTGCATGTTGACGGCGAATTGAGCACACTAATGACCCTTTCACAACGCAGATTAGAGAAAATTCGGAATTTGTCATCCAAGGCCTCACTTACTTCACCGAGGGAAGACAAAGCCTTCAAGCTCCCAATGATTGATTTGGCTTTAAGCCATCGTAGCAGCATAGGCGACGGGTTGAAATCTCCTCAAGGGCTATCAGAAAATCCTCTCCTTTCGATGAAACTCACCCCTCGGAGAGCCCCATCATTATCAAAGCACATCTCAATAGGGTCCCGAATGGAGCTGCTCAGCCACTCGATCACCCCCACGTCTACTCTACCTCGCAACGACGAAGTCTCAGTTGAAAACATCCCGAAATGGCTTCAAAAGAAGCCGAATTTCCTCAAACAGTTGAAGGAATCTCGGAAATATGAGAGCCAAAAGATCAGCAATATTCTCCGCAAGCACCACTCTAATAGAAATTTCAACGAGAACCGCATACTCATGAATTACTTCGCGGAGATCGACTTATTCAGCAGCTTTAATACAACCAACTTAATCGAACTATGCGAATACATGCAATTACTTACCTTGAAAAGAGGTGACATGCTATGCAGACAAAATGATGCAGCAACGTGCATTTGGATTATTATCGAAGGCGAAGTCGCGATCTACAGAAACGGGGAGCGAATGGGCACGGCAAAGCAAGGAGAACTGCTCGGACGGCAGGCGCTGGAGACCAAGGTGCTCCGAACAGCGACTCTCTTCATTGATTCTGAAGAGGCAAGCATAGCGATGCTGCCTTCGAACGATTTCCATCGTTTGGTGCCACCTGATAATGACGGCCATAATCAAGCTGAAATAATCTCTTTTTTGATTAAAATACCCTTTTTCAGGCAGCTAAAGAACCATAAGCTACAGAACCTCGCGACGCACCTTGGATCCAAGCATTTTTACAAGAACGAAGTGATTTATCGCAAGGAAGACGTTGCCAATGAGCTGTATATTCTATTCAGAGGGAAACTATTGAAGGAAAATGTCGTGCAAATCGAGAAAAAAAACCGATGGCCGGTATCGAAAAACGAATGGACTGAGCTCGTAGTGGAGAAGTCTGTGAAAGTATCGATTCCGATAGAGACTGGGGATATCTTCGGGTTTAAAGAGATGTTTTTGCAGATCCCGAGAGAGGAGAAGATAGTCGCGTCAGAGGACGCTACTGTTTATTTTATCAACCGCGAGAAGATTATGCAGCGTAATATATAGTAGCTATTGGCGAAGAGGTTCTTATTTGTGCAAATAGTTTTTACGGTAGAGGAAATCGAGCTGTTCCTGGCAAAAGACCAAGAGCTTGAGAAGCAAAAGCAAGAGAGGATTCGACAAGCGTATCTCAATGATAAAAAGTCCGAGAAAAAGAAGGTATGGATTAGCTGTGATGGCTTGCTTTAAGTTAATTTCATTAGAGTGAAATCATCAAAGAGGCGTTCTTTATGAACCTTGAAGCAGCGGCGAGACAAAATGGGCTATTGGTAACACCGCGAGTTGTTTTAGTGAGGTTATAATAATGTGATTGTAGAAGGAGTCCCGGTTGAGAGAGTGGGGGATATATAAACAGGAGGGTGGAGAAAATACCGCAAAAAAGAAACCAAGGGTACTTTTTTCTTTTTAATAAGCAATCGATTAAATATGGAATGCTTAGGCTTCAATGTTCAGAAAATCGATCGTGTGATATGGTAGTAAATTCTTAAGCTATCAGCTTTTATAACTGTTTATTAAATATTTCTGAATATCCATAGAAAGGAAGTACAATTTATAACGATTGAACTAATTTTTTCAACGTTAAAACAAAACTACTGCTAATGAGAATTGAAAACTCAATATGATCCTACCTAGGGTTATTGCCAGGCTTTTTATGCCTCTGCTATCATATTTTATTAGATTCATCATTTGATAAAATCAAGCGCAGAAATACCGACAGGTAACTGAAATGTTAAGATACAATAAATACGAAGCTGAAGATATAAAACTCATTATTATGAACAACATTCATCTTCATTTCCAAAAAGAAAAATTTAATACATTGTGTCCAAATTAGTCCAATTGAATGAAAAATTCATCGTTTAGATACGCAGATACTCTGCCTTGCTTGAATAATAAAACGGATTGAATATAGAATACCGGCATTTCACAATATTTTTGAAAAAATTGCTATTTCTCCCGCGTTAAGGGCTTTTCACTTCTTCTTTAGGAATCGCTTTCTTCGCAAGATACACTTTATGAGTGCTGGCATAAATATTATTCAGCACCTCATTCAAACTAGCCTTAACTTGGTTCGCATCAGTTGCCTTTGTCACGAAAAAGCCCTCTAGCTGCTTCTTAGTATACAGTCCCTCAATAACATCCTCTTCTGCGGACTTCTTCTTGGCTTCCTCATCCTTCCCCCTCTCAGTGTGGAGAATATCCGTCCGAGGCTTGATTTTCAGCTCTGGAGGCAGGAAATTTTGGTTTCCTGGAATAACCGGCAGCTTGCTCTTGTACAAATCTATCAGACAATGGTAGAGGATAGAAGCTATTGTCTTCAGATTCAGCTTAGTTTGGTCCTCTTTGCCTGGCGGGTCGAGTTTCGACCCTTTCCTTATCTCAGTCCATGGCTTGACAAAGAACTGGTAAATCAAAACCCTCATGAGCAAAAACATTCCAATGATCATTTTCGAGTGATTATCCGTCAAGTTTTTCAAAGTACCATAATGCGTGTATTGCAGGCGTCGGATCTCAAACTCAAACAGGAAATGGTTCGGCGGGGCGCACCCGTTCTCTGAGATATTCGCGATGAATTCTGCCAATTGAACAGGGAACGTGCCTTCCATCGTGCAGTGGATCAATTGGTTCAGCAAAGCGCGCATCTTCGGCATGATAAGGTTCTTTACTTTATCCTCGATCTCATCCGAGGAGATTTTCTTGCTTCCGAAGAGCCCTTTCTCCTCGCCGCTGGTCAGCACTATGCTTTTACGCTCTAAATAGAACGCTTTTATCTGCTTGAATAAATTTTCCGCAAAGAAATCTTGAGCGTTGTTGTTAAAATACCCAAACCCGTCGATAATCGTCTTGTACACCGTTGTTTTCCGCCTTATGACCTTCCTTCGAGTGAAAGCTAGAATCAATTTCGGGTAAGCAGCGGCCCAGAGAATGTTTTTAAGGGCTTTTCGGGCCTTTGCCTTCTTTTCTTGCTTCATTTTGTTGATTTCTTCCTGGCTTACGACCGTAATGGTCTTCTTAATGGTCTTAGTACGGGTATTTTTCCTCGAGGTTAGCTTTCTTCTCGCAGGCTTCCCTTCGCCATCGTCCTCCTCGTCGTCGAAAGGCATTTCATTCAGGCTTTCTATGCGCTGAGTTGACGGTTTTCTCGGTTTTCTGCCCTCGTCCATGGGGGCCCGCTCCGTTCGGAAACGCACGTCGTTATCAAAGACAGCGCTTACGGCTTTCTTTGAACTTCTTCTCTTAGCGCTCCTGACTGGCATATCCCTCTCAGGATCATCATAGTAGTAATCTTGGTTATAATACCCTCGGTCGTAGTCATCGTAGCCGTCAATATCTTCTCTAGGATAGTTATACCTCGCCGTATTCCTCGAGAGATCAAGTTCGCGATCTATGCTCCGATCTGTCGAGTCACCACCGCGATAAGCGTAGAATCTACTGTGCTGGCCTCGAGGAGTCTCGTGACCGTATTCGAAGCGCTTTCTGCCTGATGTGCTCACATTCTCGCTGTCATACCGCGTTGAAAGCGAGCCGGAGTGCAACCCAGCGTCCAAATCGCCCATGGAGCGCGCTGGGTTCAGTTTTCTGGAGGTAATACGGAACTTGTTACGGGTTGGCGTGTCGAAGTCGGAGCCGTCGCTTTCGACTTGGCTTCTGAAGCTTCCTCTTGCCACTTCAAAAAGACCTTTCTTTGGTGATGGTCGATACTCGACCGTTTCAGCAGAAACTCGTTCCTTGTACTCGTCTTCGAGCTTTCTCTCAAGGTTTTTCATCTCCAGCTGCCTGATTTTCTCTTTCAGCAATTTAGTCTCCATCATCTCAGGTGACATTCGCGGTTGATGGATTTCTTTCGCGATCTCTTGGATCATTTCCGACTGTTTTTGCAGCGTGTCAACGAGAGGATCGCCTGTATATCCCCGCTTTATACTCGGTAGGAAATCATAGCTTTGGCTCGTCATAGGCTGGCCATTAGCAGGAGACATCATATTCTGCGGGTTTTGAAACGGGTAAAACCTATTAGGAACGAAATAGCCCATCCCTCCGCTGTTTTTTTGTGTCCCGCCTGAATAGTTATAGTTGTTTGTAGGGGCATTCATTTGAGGAAAAGCATACATGTTCCCTTGAGGATAATTCTGCTGATAGAGCATATTTGGAGGCATGGATTGCGATAGAGGGTTCCAGTTAGGGAAATATGGTTGCGATTGTATCGGCTGAGGGTGTATGGCTTGAACCTGCATTTGTTGCGGCTGCTGGAAGTATGGATTGGTCGGCTGCGAAGTTGTCGTTGACTTAAAGTTGAAAATTTTGGGAGCCTGGCCGTTCCTTGAGGTCACTGCGCCGCTTTTCTGAACGGGCTTGAAGGTAATAGTAGGGGAAGCCTCGTCGAGGGGATTGTTGGTTTCGCCGATAGGACTTAGGAGATCATCGGGGATGTTTTGGATCGTGGTGGAGATTTTCTTCACTTTCCGCTTTTTTTCAGATGGCTGTCGTTGTTCTTCTTGCTGGTAGCCCGAAGAGACTACGTTCATGCCGACCTGAGCGAATCGATTTGTGCTCATTGTGTTGACTCGATGGTTTCAGTGCTGATTAATACAAATTTTATAAATTTATGTGATTAGCCAATATAATCGCGGTCTTTTGATCGTAAACTACATGAAGCGCGAGGTGAACTTCGAAATTTTTTTCGTGATGTCACTCTCAAAAGAACCTCAAAATCTGATGGTATAGGCTCAGTCGATCCGAGTAAGGAGGCTGTTTGAGCAAATTGAAGTGGAGCAAAGTCTTGTGTCAATCAGAAAAAACTTTAATGAATTTTAAACGTCGGTAATTAGAATTAAAAAAATTTAGTTTGGAGTTCCGATTAGAATCATCAAGCTTCTTATATTATTTTTTGCCTTCCTTAGTAATGTAAATCATGAGGTTGTGGGTTTTTTGGTTCTCTAACTGATCAGGCTAGGACCTTGAAGATAATTTTATTAATAGATAACACATGGCTGACGATTTTGGAAAGTGAAACAATTTTCAGTTGAGAAAACCGGACTAGGAAACAATGAAAGCTAAAGCCTTGTTTCTCGATATTATTATGAGTTTAAGAAGGGAAGTAACGAGGGCAAACTATTAAAATCACACAGAATTTTTCAACTGGTGTCGAGATTGTTCTCAGAAATAGAAATTTTTAAAACGTATAAATCTAATTAGATAACTTTTTTTTTTGACGAAAAAGGATTCACAAAAAGGTTGCTTTGTGAATTATTTCAATGTGCAAGATTCATTCGGTGAAAAATAAGAAAATAGTGAAATGGAGGCTATGCCTGCTTTGTGATGGGCACCGAATCGTTATCTTGACTCTGTTCTTCATATGAAATATCTAGAATTTATTGAAGAAAGAAAAATCCGAAAGTGATCACTCACATATGATAAAAATAATCAATCCAATTATCCAATCTTATCGTAGCAGGTTTTACTTCGCTAAGGCCTTTTTTGCTAAACAGGCGAGGATTTTTCATATTGAAATTTTCGAATTTAATACATAAAATAATACAGAAACAAAGATTTAATTTTTACAAAAAAGTGCAACGATTATCTAAATATTGTCTCTCTCAAAATATGAAACAAATATTTTAGAAGAGCCCCTCATAGCTGACCGTTTGAGAGACCTTTGCTTTTTAGATTCTCTAGCGCATCCTCGCAGTAGAGGCAGTTCAATGAAAGCTGAAGCCTCGCCCTCTTCCTCCTCTTTAGGTTTATCTACTTTCTCTGTATCATCATTTTTCGCCTCATACACCTGTTTCTCTTCTTTCTTCGTTTCCTCTACTGTCGTATTCTTTAAAGTATCATTTCCAACTGGAGCTTCGGGAACAGCTAGCTTCTTCTTATCAGCATCATCATCTTTAGGTGCAGCTTCCTGAACAGTATCGTTCTTTGTTTTATTTGAGTCCAGACTCTCATTTCCTGGTTCTAAAGGCTGACTTTGATTCTCAGCAGCAGGTTCACTCTGGCTATTAACAGTCTGAGAGGCTTTATTCTCGGGAGCTGTGGTCGGATTATCAGCAGCAGTCTGCTTCGCTGTCACATTAGAGGTGACATTAGCTGTTGGAGGTTGGATTTCCGTGGTATTTTTGCTTTCATTCTCTTGAGGAGGGTTGAGCATCTTGTTGATTGCCTCAGCCCTCTTTGGGTCATCTACATTCAAACTTTCTAGAATAGCCGCTATAATCTTGACTTCTTCTTCGGCTATTTCAGTCGCGGCATGTAATCTTTGTTCCGCAACGACTCTCCTCGCTTCCTCGATTTCCTCCTTCGACGGTGTCAGGTTCAACGCTCCACTAGCCACTTGCTGGAGTCTGACTTTTAACTGATCCAAAAGCGCGTTCAGATCACTTGCTCTTTGCTTTAGCTGAGCCAATTTTTTCCTTTTCTAAATGAAAATTCCTATCAATATAGAAAAAATTTATTTATTTACCGCAACGATTTCGCTTTGCTTCAGTTGCGCTACCGTCAGCTTCTCAGATGCGGTGATGGCTGTCGCTGCAGGATTATCAAAATACTTAGGACACTCTGAATTAGTGTCAAGAGCTGGATGATACCATCCGTTTCCGCATCCTATCGAATGCCAAGTTTACTCAACTGCTAACTCATTGATATAATAAAATTACCTGTAAAACTCGACTTTCTCTCAAGGCATTTATTAATTCCTCTCGCGCTATCGGAGCACCAGCCACATTTCGGCTCTTCCAAACAGCTCTAAACATGCTGATTTAAGTGAATTGCAGGTAAAAGAAACTTACGAAACAATCTTTGAGTCTCGCGCAGTCTTTTCCACCACTACAAATCTTATAGTCATAAAACGGACATTCCTCGTACAAAGGGCCTTTATTATCCCCTTGAACGCAGGTACCGCTTGACAAACACCATCCGCAAGCGTCGTTCGCAACGCACGTTTCACAGCTCGTGAGAAACTTGCAGGGATTGTCTTCGGCTGGGAGCTCAGCCGTGAGAGATGCGATTTCCCCTTGGATTTCTTTAAGTTCTTGGCTGTAGGTATCGATCTGTGACTGTAAGATCAGCCTAGTGGATTCGGCGGCTTGGATCTCAACAGCATCCGATTTCTTTTCGATTTTATCTAGTCGCTGCTTGACCTCCCCGATCGTCTCGCTAAGTTCGGCAGTGTTTTCCTCGATCCTGGTATTGAGGGTTTCTTCGAGGCTTTTCGTTGATTCTTTCAAGCTATTTTGTAATGATTCAGTTTGGTTATTAAGTTTGCTTAGGATTTCTAAGGCTTGTTTCTCAAGAGCAGTTCTGATAGCGTTCGCAGAATTTTCGATTTGAGTGGATAGCCCTTGGTTTTCTGGAGGATGTGTGCTGTTATCTTTAGCCTTGGTAGAATTCCGGTGATCTCTTTCAGCTAAGGCGGAAAGCGCTGGGTTTTCTTCCGAATAGTCGAGGAGATAGAGAAGTTTTGCGCTGTTTTGCACACAAGAGATAAAGCATGGAAGTGTAAGTAGCAAAAAGAGAACAAATGTTGTCTTGTTTCTTGCCATATCGATACGCTGCTCGTTTTTTTTTTTATTTATTATACAATGGCTTCAAATAAAAAACGGATTAAACCGCTATGATTAGACACGTTTTTCTGGAGCTTTATTTATTTGAGAGTTATAATTCATCACGAATGATAAAATACTTGGAGAAAGCTTTGTAGTTATTGATTTTCAATGAATATACCTTAGCTTATGGAATTTATAACAAAAAAAGAGGAAATAGCAATGATATGCATTGAATTAGAAGTTTTAACTGGACAATATGGAATCTAAGGATGGCTGCATTAAGTAATAATATTACATCTCGCCGCAGCCTATTCTACAGTAGTTGCGAGAGATTGATCTTTTTTGAATGTTTTACCAAATCTGGAAGTAATGATTCTTTGTTAGTTATGATGCATATTGGCTCAGAGTCAGTAACCTTACGAAACATTTTCAATTACGATCTCAAAGGCTCTCAGATTTACAAAACTGATTTGAAATCAATGTAGTCCATGTTAGATATGTTAAAAAGATGTTGAACAAGACAGCAGACATTTTCTTAAGCTTTTTGATCCGAAAGGCGGAGAGCATGAAGTTGTTACTGTAGGAATAGAACCCGAAATGCAGTAACAGTAAAGTCAACCAGAATTTAAGAGAATATAGCGTAGAGAAGCAGCTCTCAAAGGCATCTTTCTTACTATCTCAAGAAGTTAAAAGAGAAAATCAATTCTTTTAAGACTAAAAGAATAGATAGAATCAGAAAAATTCAGTTTCTCTTCTAATTCAAGATTGGAAGATCTCTTTACTCAAAATAAAGAGAACTAGGGCAGGGAGGACCCAATTAAGGCAGAGATCATCAGATCTGTGCTTTCATACATGCTTGCTTGTTTGGTATGTCTGCAATAACGTTGGAAATTGAGGAAATGATTGAAAACTTCTTTCCATTACTAAGTGAAAATTGGAAGACACTGTAGATAAATGAAAAAGTGCCTTTTCATATCGGTCCTCTGATATCCACAGAATCAATTAAGAATATAAGAAATAACTAAATATTTTCCTCGGAAGAATCATGTAAAATCATGTTTGATATGCGTTTTTATGATGTATTAGCGTGTATTTTGCTCAACTTCAGCATCGTCCTGTATAAAAAGCTTACTTAAATATTTGGTTCTTTTTATGAATTTCTCCAAGTCAAAAACTAACAAATCCAGAGAGCCAATGAAAGGAGATCTCTCGGAGACATCCATTAGTATTTATCTTATCGTGCTGGTGAATTTTATGTTTTGCTGTCGAGCTCAACGATCAGGGTGAAATAGGGCTCTGATCTCTAAATCTCAAAGTTTTAGAGCCCTTGATACCAAGTTTAGCTGTCAAATACACTTCAAAAATCAATGAGACTCCACTGGTTTTGTTTTTATAATCGGCTTACTCACTTTCTATCAGATTCAATATATGCAATATAATCTTATGACTGCTATGTGAAGCGATCTGAGCCATTTTGGAGAATTTTACTTCAATTAATTTATATTCCCAGAGATTCAAGCTATGTCTACTCTATTTAAAGTTATTGTCATCCTCTCCACCGTCCTTTATTGTGCCGAGTCGAAATTCTACCCTACCGACTTCGATGTCAGGTCCAACTGGTTCAACTGCACCTACGACGTCTACGAGGAGGTTCCTTATCCCCACTGAAACTTCCAATTTATCAAATATTAGGGCGCTTGTGTCGGCAACTGGGCACTTGCCATCGCCAACACCATATCAGATCGAAGCTGCATCCAAGGCGTCAAATACCAGTCCTACTCTGCTCAAAATTTGATCGATTGCTATAATGCTACCTATTACTCTTGTGCCGAATTCGAAGACATCTCCAGAGTGACCGGAGCCCTTGAGTAAATTTACCAAAGCAATTTTGAAAGCATAATTCGTCTTTGCCCAGCTGGTTGAAAGCCAACCCTGTCACAGACTCCACCTGCTACCCATACGCATCAGACGTGAGCGGTGAACCCGGCACTTGCAAGAATTATTGCAACGACTACACACAAGTTAAGGCAAAATACAGTATTTCAGGCTACCAACAGCTCTCAGCTGCCGACGATATCAAGGACTCTCTATTAAACCAAGGCTCTGTGCTGGTTGTTATATCAAGTAATATCTAAATCTATCGCATGAGCTCATCTCCTGTTAGTGTACAACGATTTCTTACTCTACGACTCCGGACTGTACATCAGACAATCGCAGGAATATGTGCAATTGCATGCTTTGAAGGTAATTATGCAGACAAAACCGTCGCTTATTTTGATTAGTTGATCGGATGGGGCACAAGCAAGGACAAATCTCAATACTGGATCATGCAAAATTCATGGGGCACGTCCTGGGGGTCTAATGGCTTAGTCCAAATCCCATTCAACACGACTGACGTTCTCGCTTTCTACTCAATTAGCCTTTGATTACATACAGCGATTATTAAGTTCTAATTTGCATTGATTTGCCGGTCTCGCACAATAATTAACGTATGCCCATTATAGCTATCTCGTTTGCATAACTCCATTTAATTCTAATGAATTGAGCTCGGACTGGACTAGAAATTCTGAGTTTAATAGCAGCGAAAGCATTTCTGATATTTATAATGGCAATAAATAAAATATCTTAGACTAGTATATGCAATTTAACGTTGAAACCTTACAAAAAGCATTCGCTTACTCCCTGAGCTCTTCGCAGGCTCAGATAACCGAAGCGACGAATTACCTCAAACAGGTATTGTTGCTCGCAGTTTTGAGTTATATTCGAGATATCTAGGCTTCCGAAGAGAAATCTTACATCCCATGCCTGCTTCAAATCCTAGTCAACGCAAATGTAATCTAGCATACCCACTGTGACTAAAGCAGCATATTTATTCATTATATCAGGTGGATTTGAACATCAGGCAAGCCGCTGCCGTTCAATTGTATCGCATTGTGCAAGAAAGATGGGAAATCAAGGATAAAGACCGGATTCACCCTGAGGATCGTGAACAACTCAAAAACAACATACTCGAGGCGTTGATTCTCGTGGCAGATTTCAAGAAACTCCAGTAAGACACAGCTTTCTAGCAATGAATTTGACTCCAATGATCTCTCAGCTCTCAGCTTCAAGAGTGTATGGTAAAGGTGGCCTGTTGCGACTTCCCAACGAGATGGCCACAAATCTTCCCATCAATCCTCTCCTTGCTCCAAAAGCCAAGCAATCTTCAAGCAGTCTATGGCGCACTCCTGGCTTTGCTATGCTTGGTAAGAGTTGAAGAGAAGCTTATTTAACCGAAACCCACTGAAAATAGGTCAAGGCGTACCAGTATCGTTTAGGAGCGGAGCGACAGCCTCTGAATGCTATCGTTGAGAATAGCTTCGAGACACTTGAAGGAATTCTTGAGGAGTCCCTCAATAAATACGATTCTCTTCTCGCTGCAGAGATAACCAGAGTAGCGCTAAAGATATTATTCGCAGCCGTTCTTGTAATACTTCTTGAGTGTTCTCTATCAATATCACCATATATGAACCTTAGCTGGAGGTGCCTGAGTATTTCAAAGTCAAAGAAAACAGCCTTAAGAAGTGGATGGTTGCTATGGCAAAGATCTGCGAGTCTGACGTGCCGCTGGACGCTAAGACGCAGGTTACTACCCACGAAGAGCTAGCAAAACGAGAAAAAAACGTCTACTGGGCCAATAAGAAATGGAGCGCACGAATCCTCAACAGTTTCCTCCAGCGCTTTGGAAATGATCAGATAATGCGCGCTCTTGACAAGCAATTTGCGCCTAAAATCACCGCCGAGTACCTCGTTCCGTTTCTTCAAATCTTCGCCAAGGTTCTCTTGAAAAGACAAGCTCAATTTACTACCGAAAAATACGCTGAAATGGCCGCAAGATACTGCTACTATTCCATTAATTTTAATAAAACTCTCTTCCTTTCATTAAACAACCATCTCGAAGAGCTCCTCTTCGACGCGTTTCTCCCTTTGGTTTATCTCAACATTACCGATTTGTACAACTGGAAGTACGATCCTATGGAATTTGTGCATCGGCAAGAGGATTCCTCATCGAGAAGTCTCAGGTCCCAAGGCATTGCCACAATTTCTGCCACTTGTAAAAAAACCGCGCCGGATCAAGAGGATTACCTTTTGAAGTTTAAGAATTTCGCCCAAATTGTCCTTTCTAAAGGAGAAAACCCACGCACAGGGCAGAAGGTCGACGATATAATGATCGAAGCTGCTCTCGAGTGTGTGGGCAACCTGGAGTATCAGATCAGTTGCTCGCAAAATATCAGAAAGCAGATGGAGTTTTTCTTAGAGTCTTGCGTGATACCTTATTTCAACAGCGAGAATGGCTTTATAAGAGCCGCCACTTGCAGAGTTTTCGGATACTACGGGAATATCAAATTCGAAAATTTTGATAATTTACTTAAAATAATAAATGGGATTTTCAAGTGTCTCCTTGACAAGGAGCTTCCGGTCAGAGTTTATGTAAGCTTTTATCACAAAACGCCTAATCAATTCATGTTTTACTTCATTGATTAGGCTGCGGCAACTTTTAGAGTCATACTGGACCAGCAAAAAGCAGCTGACATCTTGCGACCTCATGTACGTGAGATCGTCAAGACGTTTTTGAAAATTATGGAGGATATTGACAATGAGCACGTCGTCGCGTCGCTTCAGGTAAATTTTTAACTATAACGAGTTCTAATCTCAGTGGAAAGAGGATTATCGAGGTTTACAGCGAGGAAGTCATGCCTTTTGCCCTTGATTTGCTTGGAAAGCTCACAAGCAGCTTCTTTGAGTATAGTGCATTGACCGAGGAGAAAGATCAAGAGGACGCGAAGAGAGCGGCTCGAGAGTGTCTCGGCGCGTCAAAGAAGCTTCTGGAGCTCTCTCTGTCCCAAGAGACGTATCTAAAGGCTGCAAATGTGCTCTTTCCGGTCTTTGACTATGCGCTGGTGCCTAAAGGCCAGTTATTTACAGAAGAATGCATCGGACCATTGACCGAATTGCTCTACCGACTGAACGAAATCCCTGCGAATATGTGGAAATACTACCTGCTGTTAAACTACATGCTCTCTGGCTACCCTCCTGAGGTCGCGTTCCTGTACAATACGCCGGAAGCGTTGGCTCAGCATAAGAACCCGAAGGATATCGCTTGGGGATCGGATTATATCGAGGAGATGGTTGGAGCGTTCCAAAATTACATTTCTAAGGGCAGAGCAGCTTTGTATACTGAAAAAGAGCCTGGGTTCGGTTTGACCCTCATAGACCTGTTAATAAAGACCATTGACAGCGTTTATCAAAGCAATAAAAACTCTCTGGATGACGATGATGATGTGTATTTCATCAGTACGCTTTTCAGCTGTGTGATAGAGAACTGTCCCGATGCGAAGATTGATCTGACTATTCCGATCATCAAAAGGTGTTTGTTATATTTGGATAAAATTCCGTCACATAAAAAAAATCGAAGGCCATTAACTCAAGCGGTAGGAATGAATTTTGATTGTAAAGGTGTAATAATGATTATTTGCAGCTCGCGATAAGTATTTGGCATAATCCGGGGGACATGATCGCGTTTTACGCGCAGAATAACGTCTTAGATGTGGTGATGAAAGCAATATTTGACTCGACTGCTCATCTAAGGACTGATTTGGAGACCAAGAGAGCTGTTCTTGGGCTAGGATCGATATTTAAACTGAATCCTTACGCTCTTCCGCAGGTAATTGTAAATTAGAGTTTCTGTTTGCCTAATGATGGGTGACAAAGTCGGTAAGAGAGCTCCTTCCGAAGATTTTAAAGAAGTTGATACAACTATGCGATGAGATTTTAGAAAAAAGCAGTGGGAATAAACCTGTCAAGGTATATAATGAATTGCCTGAACAATGGAGTATTAATGTTAACAAGAGCGAAAATCAGACGAAAGGACTAGAAGAAGAGGAAAGTGATGATGGTGGTGAAGAGTATGATGACGACGATGAAGGATGGGGTGATGCGAGTGAGCTGTTTTATCAGTCTCCGATCGAAAAGATCTCTGAAGGTCTGCATCTGAAGGCTTGTCTGCAAGGTATTTTCTTGTATTTACAAATGGATATGTATAATCTTACTCATAGCACTGGATAGCAATTTCCATAATGAATGTGAGGAACTCCTTGGCGGGCTAAGTAAGCTCCAATTGGATATCATTCAAAAAATTTTTACGAAAGCTCTCCCAGTCTCGAATTGAATTAATTGATCACATTGAAGATCATCAGATATAACTTTCATTCTGCAATTATTTTTTCGTTTTTATGTAAATCACTTCATTGTGTTGATTTATTCTATAGTTAGGATCTCTGCCTTCTCTCACAATGAACAATTGCTCGATTACTCAAGGAAAAACTTTGCTTTGAGAAGGAAATAAATTGAGAGGGAAATTCATAATAAATTTACAAATTATTAACACTGAATCAATATACGCAGCAGTACAAGTGAAATTCTCAGCGAATAAATGTCCTTTAACCTTAATCTCATAAAGACAATAAGGAATAATCGCAAAGTTAGCTAGTAAGAGTAACAGCATGACATAAATAACCTCTCTCGCTGGCTAAAGCCAAAAAGAGAGTTGAGTTTCTTTTTTGAAAAAAAAGAGGTGAAAAGTTGAATAAAAGTGCAATAAGTTTAGTATACAGCATGATCTCCATCGCTGCTAAGTTCTTAACCCAAGACTAATTATTTCTCACCATCACCTGCGCATAACTCACAAATGTCCCAGCAACATACAATAGGCAGTGTTCCATCGGGAGGCTCGACTTTATTAATGACTCTTTGGCAATCCGGGCAGCTATGATGCGCGTCTTTCCATTTCGTAAGCATACAAGCGCAGTAAACAAAAGGCGTGCAGCAAGCAAATGTCACGCAGATAGTAACATACGAGTAGCAGCCTATCTCATACTCTACCTTCGATAGTCCTGTATAATTGCAGTTAGTGCAATGAAATTTAGTTGGTTCTCTGCAGTGCTCGAGTGACGTCGGCAGACGTTGGTCTTTCTCAGCGCGTATCGTTTTTCGTCTTGGAGGCTCTTGAATAGCGTCGACAGTAGGCATCATCATCATCGATGGCCTTCCCATTGGCATTGGTCCTTGAATCTCTTGAACCATACCTGGATCAACAGTTCGGGTCATTCGCCTTCCCATAGCTATTGGATTGCCGATCGGGAGCCCTTGATCCATCGGCATGTTGAGGTTCATTTGGTTAACGGTAGTTGTCATACGGCGAGCCATGCCATTCGCGAGTTGCTGAGCACCATGAAGCATAGGTTCACCGCCTTGGTTATCCATCTGAACCGCACGAGACATTCTTCTGTTCATCGGATTTTCAGGTGGCGGTTGGTTTATTTGCATCTGGTTTGGGTCGAACTGCAAGCCGCGAGTGCCGCGACGTTCCATATTACCACTTGGGACCTGCATTTGTATATTTACTCCCATAGGATTCTCCATTCGCACTGTTGCTCTTCTGTTCGTGTTGACTGTCATTTTCATATCGATTTGGCCTGGGAGGATGCTAGGATCTGCCATCATGCTATTCTGATCGTATAAAAGACTAGCGTCAGACCGGATACTCGTGTCGTGAGGCATCAGAGTGCTTTGGTCCACAGAGCGCTCTCCTAGGGTGGTGTTGAGGCCTCCAGGAGGCCGGATTGACATTCTTTTGCCATTGTGCATTCCATTTGAGGTCGTCACTAGAACGGAACCTCGAGGTTTCAGGTTTGGATTTGGCTGTTCCATTTGAAGTAAAGAATCTGAGTATCTTATTAAAAAGAGTAAGAAGCTTCTGAGTGAAATACTTTGGTAGTGCAGGCTATTAGAATAGGCCCGATACTTTCGAACAAGCTACTATTTAAATAGGATCAGATTATATTGTAAATTAACTCATCTGACATTTAAAGCAATTAAAATAGCAAAGTTGATAGAATTATCAGGTTTAAATTCTAAATCATTTATCATAGACAATCAACAATGAAGAATCTTGTCAAGCTGAAAAACTTTTCCGCTTTTTCGAAGACATTTGCTAATCAGTGCTGCAGAGGCAATAAACATGACAGTGAAAAGAACGATTTTCTAACAAGAAATGAAAAAGTGCAAATATGGCAATCGGGGTGGGCTCCCCCAGCCTAGATATTCGGGATTTATGAAGTTCATGCGCACAGTTGCTGCGAAAAAGAAAAGATTTTGGTTGTAAATGCTATTTTAGAATCAATGATTACTGACGTCAATGGCTTTTTCTCTCCTAGTTTCCTGCGATTCTAATAGCATTTCCTTGGATTATGAGGCTATCACTAACTTCCTGTTGGTAGGTTTTAACAATTGCAGCTTCTAACTACTGAAAAAAACTAAGCGAGTGAGATTTCTAATAATCCTATATTTACGATATGATTTGAAAGTCTTGATCGAACTTAATTCCAATTGGATTTAGATTTTATTAAATTCTAAAGATACAATTCAAAGTATCTTCTAGCTGATACTTCCTTAGCTTTAATTGTGCTATTGCATGTGTGCATGAATATTTCTGATCAATTCCTACTCTCTAAACCGCTTTTAGCTTCTATCATCTCTAGAGGAAAGCTCATTCTTTTTGGCAATTAATTCAATTTTATGCGACCTGATCGTATTACGTCATTAAATAGCTTAATGTGTAATATTCCCTATTCAAGACACAACGAGTTAAACCATTAATTGAAAAATAACTCCTTGACATCGGAATCATAAGATTCTATGCATCATCAAACGAAATATATCAACACCACTCAACAACTAAACAGTGAATTTCTTATTCATTTTACAAAAAAAGGAATGGCTATGAGAAAGAGAGGGAAAAATAAAAGAGAGAAAATTAACAAAACCTGTTAACTAACTACCCATGAGGGATGTAAGTTATAGTT
>ENA-UOTZ01001261-UOTZ01001261.1-compost-metagenome-genome-assembly--contig:-NODE-1261-length-18097-cov-12.495616_pt1 | contig 18097 bp, 19 predicted proteins | sample MGYA00238144_ERZ746983 | MGnify/ENA primary metagenome ERZ746983 (study PRJEB28759, sample SAMN06268863) | compost metagenome | isolation source: single cell | place: USA: California, Emeryville, Joint...
CAACCCTATTTCATGGCTTTGCTTTGCGAGCTCATAAGGATTTATTTATCGCTAAAATGGATATCGAACATCTTGAAGATAGAATCTGAGATTCGTATTTTTTGACGGCGAGATGAAGACATTCTATTTCAAAAAAAAATCGAATTAATTTGATAGATTCATCAAGTTTCCTCGAACGAAATTATTTTTTGAAATTATTAAAATAGGAACTTAAGTAAAAACAGAGTTTAGGACCAAGTATCAACAATCAACATGGTAACCCTTCCTCTCCAAAGCACCCAAACTCATTTACTACTTTTCATAGGATATCGAAAATTCAGGCAAAAATAACCACCACGGTAACTCCTCCCATTTTTCCTTTTAGACATTAAGAATCTAACACAAAAGATGACCTCGAAGATCCTTTTTACGATGAGGATCCTTATAACGACGAGGCTCTTACTCAACAGCCTCCCGCGAAGGAACCAGAGCAGAAGCCACAAGAAAAATCCCCAGTTGTCCAGAAAGAAGACGAAAAACCTTCTTCTCCAAAAAAGTAGCCATAAAAATTCAAAATCAGCGCTCAAAAACTCCTAGACCACCCACCGACCAGAAGGACCGCACCCCAACCGAGACTTCAAAGCAGCAGAATCCGCCTTCAAGTGCTTCGATGGAGATTCAGAAAAAAACGAGCGATAATAGTACTTTCTTTAAATAATACACGCTATTAACCCATCAAAAAGCCCCTAAGATCCAAGGAGATTTCCCTATGCGCTCCAGCAACCATTCTGAGTATTTGGTTCATTTCTACATTAAGGACGTCCCTTATACGGACAAGCAAAGAGACATAAAGACCTATCTTCAAAAGATGAACACAGAAATCGAGAAATTTGGGCCAATTAAAGAGATTTCGGTGTCTGATTTGAACTCAGCGTTCGTATCCTTCGCTATTGGAATGCTCTACGATTCTAATGCTCAGCAAGCAATTGATAAAATCCGCTTGAAGCAGCTTTTCGGAATTGAGAGGAAAGGAAACGAGCTCTACTTAGAGCCGTCACGCGCGTTCGCGTTACAAGGCAAAGAGGCCAAAGAAAAGAAAATGCATGAAAATCGGAAAATCGAAGACTCACACAAGAGTGAGAGCTCTCTTCAGAAACCTCGTGATGATGATTACCGCGACAAGGACCGAAGAAGTCCGAGAAGAGACCAGGATAAGTATAATAAAGATTACAATAAAGACGGCGATCGAAGAACTCGCGACAGGTAGCTTTTACTCCAAGTGATTAGAGGGTTAACCTTTGATAATAACTTTAAGTGGAAGAGACGGAGATCGCAAGCAGGACGTAAAGGCAGGCTCTGCCGCAAAAGAACATGGACGAGATCGCAGTAGAAGCGGGAGCAAGAGCCGAAGACGAAGCTATGATAGAGGCTCTCCGCGTAGAGACTATGATAAAGACGATCGAAATCGAAAAGACTACCGCAGTGACCGTGATAGAGACTACTATGACAGAAAAGACGACGGGAGAGGAACGAAAGACGACAGAGATAAATACGGCAGAAACACGAAGGACGATGGTCGTGACACATTCAAAAGAGGAGGCCGCTCCAGGTCTCGATCCAAATCAAAAACGCGTTCTCGTTCTCGTGGTCAAGGCAGAGGTCAAAAGCGCTCTCCAGATACTCGAGGCGACAGCAAGCGGTATGAGAAAGTCACTAGCAATAAGAACCAACCAAAGGATCAGAAAGGTAGTCGGGAAAGTGATTCGTTGAAAGTTACAAAATCACAGAGCACTCCAACAGTTGATCAGTCTAATTTAAAAACACCAGTTACAATGCCTCAGTTCAATCCTACTGCCGCTCCGAACCTCCTTGCTCAAAACCTGGCCGGAATCCCGGGACTTCAAGCTCCTCAAATGTTACAATGGCCTCTAGGACTAAATCCCTTTGCAAATGCCGATCCACAGGCCCAAGCGCAATTGGCAGCGGTGCTTAACGCGCAGCTCATGAGTATGGGTGCAGCTGGTTTCAACCCGCAGGACTTGGCTCAGTTCCAGGCGCAACAGCAGAATCCTAGTGCAATTCCTATTCAGAAGCCGCTCAATGTGGCAACGATGCAAAATGTCATTCCACCGCAAAATCCGGTGCAAACCTTCGTAGATCCTGCAGTTGGAGGCAATGCTATGGATAATCAATGTACTTTTTCTCGTTTTGAAAGAAGATTGCTAAATTCTTATTTTTTTTCTTACATCGATTGTAAATAGCCATTGGATCTAAACTGAATCCACCCATGCAGGGTCAACCAATGCAACCGAACACTCAAATGATGCAGCAAGCTTTCCAGCAGCCGCCTCCACCTCAAAACGTTGCTCAAAGGACTGTTTCCACTCCGCAGCAAAATAAAGTCAATCCGGACACCGTGAGTTTTATCGTAGGAATTCCGCTCGATTTCAACGAGCATAAAGTTATTTCTCTCCTCCAAAAACAGAATTTTGAGGTCCCTGTTAGCCATGAATGGCTCAAGGAGGGCAATATGGAGTACCTGAAACTGGTCTTTCCCACTGAGCAAGGAACAAGCAACTTCCTCCGAAGCGATTTCAAAATCTCAGTTAACGAATCAACAGCTATCCCAGTCATCGCGCTTCCTTACCTCCCTGAGCTATCGATCCTTAGCATGGTCGGATTCCACCAGATGAGAGTCGATAGCAGTGAGACCATCGATTTAGAATCTCTGATGTCTGGTCTAAACCTTTCTTTTAACGATATTGTGGATATCATTCAACAAAGCGATAAGAGATTCGTGCTTGTTTGCACGAAACCCATCCAAAAGCTCAGAGAGACCATGGAGAAAAAAGACATGCGTGTGACTCTCAAGAATGGTAGGGTTGCTGTGTTGACCGTGAATGAAATAGAAAAACCGGAATCTGTCGTGCGGAAGACAGTGAGCAATAATTTACTAATTAAGAAACGAAGTGGACAGCTGAATGCTAGTGTGGAAAGCAAACCTGACGCTCAGGAGAGCATGCAAGAAGGTTTCCCTAGTTCTTTTATTCTTTCTGACTCCAAAGCTTACTTTAGAAGGCAAAAACGATGAGACAGGCGAAGGCGGCAAACATTTAAAAATCACGAATAGACGTGGTTACAATGAGGGCGGTAGAGGTGATTATAATCAGAATTATCGAAATGAGGGCGGAAAAGGAGGTTATTACAGGAAAAATCAGAATACTGGTGGGAATTATGGCAACAGACAAAGGAATTATGATAGGGATGATGGCAAAGGCTATGATAACAGTGGTAATTACAGAGGGAACAGGAATCAGTACGATAAGAAACCTCGTGGACAAAATTACAGCAATAAATAAGACGGATCTCAAAGGCTTGTATATAATCACTCAGCGCCTCGGGAAATGGAGGCTGGATTCAATCAAATTAGAAAGAAATAAATAATAAGTGAAGTGATTATCAGCCTATATTGTTGTTTATTTTGTGCAGATCTACTTGATAAAAGGATATTTTTATTTTCTTTGGATGCTCAAAAACAAACCAGATGGACCTTGGTAAAATGCAAAATGATATACAGACTACTATTATTTTATAACTATTACCTCTCGGAAAGCCAGCCTCGATATCGTTGTTCTTCTTCGGAAAGCCTTCCCTCGAATCAATATGATTACTTGATTGCTTCTCCTGATGATTCTCTGCTTGTTGAAAAGCTTTTTATGTGTCTTTGTGCTTCTGAGAAATTCCATTCTTCTCAGAGCCTTCTCTCTCTCTTGGAATCTCTTCTCTGGATCTTACTTCATGTGATCTGAACCTCTATTACAATTCTCCAAAGGATTGGAAAATCCTTGCGATCAATGTTACGTTACCTTCTTGCATGTGTATGCAGACTGTTAGATTTATTTCTGTTAGTGATTGAATTACTGGAGGTCTGGAGCAAAGGAAACTGGATTTTGAGAGTGAGCAATCCACTTGCTGCTCTGTCGTTATTCAGCTCCTTTTGTCCTTTAAGTTTATTGATCATCCGCTTTCCCGACGACGTACTCTGGCTCTAGATGACAAGATTTTTTTAATCAAAATTGGTCCTCTCGAAATAAATTAACTTACAGTGGGGGCCGTGTGGGATACCATCATAACAACATAGGAAAAGCTCAACGCTTCTGTTACGTCAGAAATGTCAATTGAGAAATCATATGAGCCTTGTGGCATCAGTCACTGAAAATTCTAGATTGGCATGATGACTGAAATTTGTTTCACCAACAAGAAATAGCATGCTGTGTTCGACTACTCCAAAATTATTACTCCTAATTAACTTAGTGAAAAAAGGTATTTGCTTATTTATTTGAATAGGTAGAGTACTTGCAGATTTTTTTGTTTAATTCAGCTCTCAATTCATTTAATATTCAGATCTATTCTATTTTCCTTAAGGAAAAATGGACCTCATGAGACAAAAAATTAACATTTTTTACTCTTCTCATTGTGGATACCAGCCTCCAGATTTTGTTAGAAATGTAAGGTGATTGAAAGAACTTGCAACGAGATATCTTCGATAATATTGGAGCTAGATAAACTATCGAAGTGACTTAATTCTCATCAGAAAAAAATATTTTGGGCCAAATTAATGTTTTTGTGAATTCTTAGTCAGTGAAGTTCTTGATTAATTATTGCCTGCTGTGCTATGAAGTTGTCATATTGATATACACATATATTATTTATTTGTACTATTATTATATGATGATGATGGAAAAAAGCATGTATTCAATTAATATTCTGTTTAATTCGCTTTCCTCTTTATTACTCCTCGATAGTTTCAGTGTAAGGTCTTTTTATAGGTGACTCTTACAAGCTCTACATACCGGGCAATTGTAAGGAACATTCCGAGCCTGTCTCTCGAAGATAAATTGCTGACACGTGAGACAGATCGCGTGACCACATTCTTGAACATGCTGACTCGACTCATCCAACATATCGAAGCACACCGGGCAGTTAATGGGCTTCTTTAAGCACGCCTCGCATAGTTTCTCAGATTTTTCTGCCTTCTTCCCCAAGCATATCCTGCAAATACAATCGCATGCTGCATCAATGACTTGCAGCTCTTTACACACAGAGCAATAGCCCTTTCGACATTTTGGACATACCTTGGCCAGAGTCTGCAAATCCAACTGGAAAGGTTCGAGACACACGTCACAGAAACAGAGGCATTTTATTAGTAAATTCTGATGCTTAAGACAGGTCACAGTCCTACAATTCGAACATTTGAAATACTCCGGCCGGCTCGTCTTCTGATACCGGAAAAGCGTCTCCGCGTTGCAAGATTTACAGGGGATGATCATCGTGCACATTTCATCAGCCACTAATTTCTCAACAAACGCGTTAAGCGCTTTGTTGTCTAAGCGTTTGATGCAAACGAGAGAAGGACAATACAAGCTGGCCGTCTGTAACTTTCTCTGTATGCAGTTGACACAGAACAGGTGTCCGCAAGAATTCTCAAACATCTTAGTCTTCTCTTTCTTCATGTAACAATAATCGCAGGTAGCAAGCTCGCCTTGACTCTTTGCCATTGGCTCTTTCATTGTCTTTTCTGGAATCTTTTCCACAGGCTCGGTGACTGATTTTTCAATCGGTTCTGCAGCGCCTTTCTGCCTTGCGTAGCAATCAGAAATGAATTGACGGATTTCATTGCTTTTCAAGGGCATCACACATTTTCTGCAAAGACACAGTGAGCTGAATTGATAATTTGTCTCTTCGAGGCAATAGATACAATATCTATGACGACACGACTTGTTTTCAAATACATCGCACTTTCTAAGCGGACCTCCGCAAAGACTGCATTCCACTATCTCAGGCTCATTTGTGTCCGGAATCGTGAGCGCAGGTTCTTCCGTAGCGACGGTGGTCGCTGTCGTTAGTAGCGCCGGTGTCGTCTCTACCGTCGAAATAGACTTCGTGACATCTTCCATGCTAGCCTGTGTCGATGGCTGAGTCTCTAGAGGCTCATTGCTTTGAGATAAGACATTGCTCTGAGATAAGACGAGGCTTTGAGGGTCGAGTGCTGGTTCTGCTTCATCCTCTTGGGGCGGAGAGTCCTGCTTTTGTTGCAGCTGTTTCACTTGTTGCAACTTCGGCTGAGGATTCAGTTTGTAATTGCTTTCAATTTGCTTTATTGAAGCGGAGTCGCCAGACACTTTTTGTCTCGGGTTGATTGGATAAGCAAAAGCTTTCACTTCCTTATCTTCATAAAGAATCCTCAGTAGCACTATCGCAAACGAAAAGGCTTTATCATCATTTGGATAAAACTCTGTTTTCGATACTCGACCTTTGGGAATATCGACGTCCAGGAAGTCGATTTTAAAATCGAAGATGAATGAAAAAAGCGAGCAAAGATCTTTAATAAAGCGGTCGTTGATCCAAACAATCTCATTGAAGAGCTGGTCTTTAAACTCCGGGTTCACTTGGACAGTTTGCTTCATTATATAGCTAACGAAGACGGCTCTGGTCGCAATCGCAAGGGCTCTCGCGAATTTAGGCAAGCTTACGAATGTCTCGTAGAAATATTTCAGCAAGCTTTTTGAGCGTTCTGAGGGGTCTTTATAATATTCAAGGCGTCTGCGTCTCTGTATCGAAGACATAAGAGTGTTGTAGTCACTTCGCGCTTCGATATACACCGCTTTTCGCTCCCTTGTGACATAGCCGCTAGCTTCCAGCGATTGAAAAGCACTACTAATTTCAGCATGGATAGTCGATTTTTCATTATTGATAAAGTTCTCGATGAGCACGCAGCCCAACACGAGATACATGGAAGTCGGACCCGCTTTCGAATAAAATCTTCGGATTGCTGGGATATAGGCTAGCTGATCCCTGTGCTCTGCCCAATTGTACCCCACGGGTGAAGGGATAACCCTTCTGGTGTCCATCGGCTCCAGATCTAATTCAATATCATAATAAGAAGGTTTTACAGGTTTCGATTCGAGTGTCGGCCGAGTGCTCAACGCGTACTTTGTGTAAGGATTGGTCGAAGCAGCCGAGTACTTCGTGGAAGAGCGCGGTCGCGTCGTTTGGCTCAGGTTGGGTCGGTTAGAAGACATGTAATGACTCATATTTGGCTATTTCTTTGGGAATCTAGAAACTAAACTATATCGAACAAAGAACCCTTATAGGCCGAATTCGAAAGCGTTCATACTGAACGGGTAATTGATTCGAAACTAATTTAAGTGATTTAATGTGTTTCAGAAGATAAAAAAAAAGTTGATGAAGGTGAAATAATATTATTATTGAATACATTCTGCGGAAAAGGCCAATAAATGTCATAAAAATCCATTTATTCGTTCTTTAAGATAAAATTGGAGTTATACATTCATATTGAAAAATAGAAGAGATTATATTTTTCTCTCGCCTAAAGCTTTTATTAATCTAAAAGGTGTCCTTTGGTCTTCTTTTGATAAACTCAGCTCCATAAGGATGATGTGTTTGATATGCCATAAATTCTTCAAAATGTCCCTAAAAAAATGATCGATTTAGTCCCTTAGCTACTCAAATTCTCAATTACCTCAAGCACGTTCTCTTTGAAGATCCTTGCAGCGTTCGGAAGGTCAAAGTTCAGCGGAAGTTGGAAAAACCTTGAAGCGTACTGTATACTTGGCAGCAAGTCAATCAGTTGAAATCCGAAGCTGAACAGCAGGAACTCGCCAAATAAATCATTGAACGAATACTTCGGATTCAGTAAATATTGGCTGCTATAAGGGAACTGCTCAACGATCTGCTGGAGGGAGAACTGCCCGAAATGCTTTCCTAAAATGAGATACATGAACGCTGCGACCAGCGTGCGAGTGTTATATTGCAGCGTTTCTATATCTAGCACAGCCGTGTCGATCAACTGCATACACTCTCTGAATCTCGCGTAAGCTTTCTCCTCTGGCTTTTTGAACTGGATTAAAGCGTCACCTAACTGAACGACGAGCGGGTGGCTGATAGCGCTGGGTGCTGATTCGATATACAAATCCCATTGACACATGTACCAATTTGCCCAAGTGTTCAAAGTCGGTGGTGTTAGCATCCACCTGAAAGCCTAATGAAGATAGTTTATTCCCCTCGCTTTAAGAGTTTGATATACTTTTAGCATCTTCATTTCCATTTGTTTGATTTGCTCGATGGTATAGCTATTGTCTGCGGACTTTGCGAAATCAGCGATCTTAGGCGCGTATATTTCCTAATGAAAAAAACACATGATTAGAGGAAAATTCACTATGTATCTTCACAAACCTCGACTTTTGAAGCGATATGCATCGCAGTAACTCCTATGAGCTGTAATTCTGACCTCTCGATATCCGTCGTCGAGGAGAGATAGCGATCGACGTAATTTAAAGAGTAATGGAAGGTTTCCCGCTTGAGCGTGAACTCATTGCAGACTTCCATCATCCAGTCCATTAGGATCGTCCTCATGCTTTTGGTAATTTTGCTTTGCCTTTTCTCGAAATAGTGTGGATCAGCAGCATATTCGCTTTCGGTTTCGATTAAGAAGTTAATCGTGTTGGAATCGAACGTGCAGGGATGCGAGTCTGGGTTGAAATTCTTCAATTCCTCTTCAAGCGTCATTGGTTTTTTAGTGAAAGGGTGCGAGCTGTCTTCCAATAGCTGTCTCGTGCCGAATCTCCTTGGGTCAAGGCTTAGGAGATCTGCCTCAAAGTTGTAGATTAATCCCGTTTGTTGAGGTTCGCGGAGATCGTTTCTGCTCGCTTGCAAGAAACCAGTTTCCAATGCCTCATCGCATTCGAGTTTCAGGTGGGTGAGAGGCGAATCTCCGTTGGAGATATTGGTTGATTCAGATTTGTGGTCAGAGTGTTTCTTGTTCATACTGCTCGTGGATTTCGTCTTTACGTAACTGTTGCTGTTAGAATTCGAGTTTGAATTCGTAATCGACCCTTGCTTCTCATTATTTGCTCGACTCACGCTGCTGTAGCTAGTGCCTTGGCTGTCTTTCGATTCCGTACTAAGCGCGTTATTTCCGTTGGGCCTTGGCCTTAGGCCCTGGCTATCAGCGGTACCCAAGTTCGAGAGCCTTTTAGTTGCATACGTGTTTTCGTTCGGGGTGAACGGATTTGCGTTTTGTGCCGAATGCTGCGAGGAATGACTGTCTTGGTGATGAGATTGGCTTGCAGTTGTCTTATTCTGATTTGCATGAAACCCTTTAGGCTTCTTGTCTACACCTTTGGGCGTGGGGTTCTCTAAAGCGTCCTCATGAGCGAGATTTTTCGGTTCGGCTCGCTTAAACGACACTGTGCTTGTGGTAGATGTGTGCATTGGCTGGGTTGTCTGCTTATTCGTATGACTAGCCTTCCCAATCAGCTCTGAGCTGTCTTCCACGCTCGCGTTGCTTCGAGCAGACTATTACGAAGCTCATTAGTTCGGAATAGAAGAAAGTGATTTTTTACTGTGAGATTGACCGTTGGAATTTGAGAAAGACTGAGTTCATCCTTTGAGGAATGCAGCGCCAGAGTCTCGCTGTTCTGCGACATTCTATTCGTTACTCGAGATGGAATCTGCACGGTTTGGAGCGGTTGATGCTTCACTTTGGTCCCTGGTCTAGCGAAGTACCTCCTATTGTGCCCTGCAGGCACTTCAAACATGTTCGGACGATTCGACGAGCTGTTTTTTCTGAGATGTCCTTTGGAGCGCTCCTCACCCTTTGGAGTTATCGTGTCCTGGCCTAATATACAACGAGGATTATCAACCACTCAAGGGTCACGAAGATAGAAATTACCTATATATTTCATCAGGGTCTCGCGTATCGGGAAATCTGACCATCGCGCGCTAGGGGTGTTGATGTCGTTGTCATTCTCATCGTTTTCTACACATTCTAGCTGCTCCAAAATGTGCTGGTTTTGCCGTGTGACCTCTTTCAAAGCATCCGGTGCGACATTATGCTGAAGACTCCTCGGATTTGTGGCTCCTGTGCCTGTGGAATGACCAGATGCCTTCTCGACGTTGGGTTTGAGCACTGGGAGAGTTCGATAGCTCACCTCCGGTTTTACAGGCTTTGGATTAGATTCGATTTTATTTGTCTTTGGTATCCTGGTCTGACGATCGGAGAGGGCATTGGCGAGTTTTTCAGAGGGCTGGGGTTGGGAGGTAAGGCCTACGCGAGTGATTGGTTGAGGAGCGACGTTTCCTTTCTTTGGCTTTCGAGAATCGAGTGCGTAACGTTCTTTTGAAATCATCTCCTCGGTAATGTTTTTAAAATTATTAAATCGTTAAAAATTTAGACGCTAATTTCTAACTCCTTTTTGAATGTGCTATCATTGTGGGCTAAGCAATTAGCTTTTAAGCCTGGTGTTTATTACAAAAATTGGTGAGATCTTATGAATAGGGGGTGAGAAGATAAATGAAATGCAGGTTAAAAGAGGTATCTGGCTTGAAATTACGAATTTTTAGGAATTTTAACTGACCAGCGTGATTATTAAAAAATCTGGTTATTGTTAAACTCTCAATATCGTGGGTGGGAATAATAATATCTTGAGAAAACACAAAGAGATATTGATTTTTCTTCATTGGAACGCGAGGTTCTTGACGCCTTCTTGCGTCTGTTGCCTCAGAAGGATATATTATATAGTCGATGAGAGTGGATGATAAAGAAAAATGAATTTATTGCGAGATTAAAAATTAATCATCTGTTCAAATAGTATATAACAATACGAAAGTTTATTAGTTAATTATGTTAAATTCGATAGGCCGTTTATTTTCTTAAGATTAACGATTCTGAAATAGGAACGACACCAGACACATGAGATGCATTAGGTTTCAATACCTATGTACAAAATCCTGCTCAGTGTTACGAATGTGAGAGGAAATATGTATCATCCAGAGCATGACCTTGAAATCTGATCCAGTCAGGGTGTACATGAAACGAAAGCTGCATAACCGACAAGTGGATTGCGCTCGATGGAAACAAGCAGGGAACTTGCTGGTAATATATTTGTTCATCTGACGACACTGGAAATGTTAGCGATTTTAGGATGCATGGGGCAATTCTTCAGATAGGAAAGGGTGTTCTCAGTATGCTTTTCATCCTCATAGCTTCTTTGATATTGAGATCAAAATTGGTCCCACAGATAAAAAAGTGCATTGATGCGACTGCAAAGCTATCAGGATTGTTAATTCAAAAGTAAAATTCGTCTTCATTTTCTTCGATTCACAGGCTTGTGGATAAGAATAACAAAATGGTTTTCGCCTGAATCCTTTTTTTTTTGTTATGTCGTTTTATAATCAAAAGTACTAATTATTCAAAGCACTTCTCGTTGCAAATTATCCAAAAAAAATTAGGTTTTCAATGAGATTCCATCTATAATTCATAATGATGAGGTTGTTGATCAGTCGCAGTGTTCCCCAAATTACCAAAAAACTTAAATTTTTTCTCATCCCTTGTGCTCCAGAAAACATCATCATGAATAAGAAACGTCTTGCTGATTATTCTTTGACGATCTTTGTTGTGTACAAATTAATGGTGAAGGGTTGCCAGGTGAGGTCAATGTATCATGAATTATTTTCAGTTCATTAAGATTATCTCACAAAACCTAATTTTATTTATTTTTCAAGATACACTCAAGACTCAGATCGGAAATGATATCGAACGCACCCAATACACTCGCTTTCTGTACAAAGAGCAATAAAGTTCACCTATTTGATGTCCAAAGCAACTGGACAACAGCTATACAAGGAATAACATGTAGCTCCGGAATAGCCACGAACACATATATCAAAGAAGTTCCGGGATCATCTTTGCTGATCTCTCTCAATCAGATTGAGGGTTGTGCTGCTAATTTTGAATTGCTCTCTGCTTCCGAAGGACGTATTAAACCAATCTTCACTCATGGTGAAATCCGCGGAAAAGTCGGATTCGATAGCATCTCATACAATCCCAAGAGAAGACTGCTGGCGGTAATATCTGATCGACCGAAAACTCGATACCATCTTTTTGAAATTTCCGAAAATCAAATCGACAGTCAAGTACCACTACTGCATAGAGGTAAATGGCATTCGGAGCAAAATCCACAAAATAAAATGTGCGGGATGGATATCAGTCCGGACAGCAAACTAATCGCCACGATTAACGACACAGGGACTTGCCTCATCTCTGACATTGATACACAAGCCTATATCTATCACAAACCCATGGGAACTGTAGCGGAATATTACTGTTTATGTAAATGGAGTCTAGTCAGCGGGTCTCCAATATTATTCGCGAGATACTCATATAACAGACTAAACATGCTGGATGTCGAGAAGAAAAAAGTGCTGCTTCAGAACAGCATTAGGCTTGAAGATGCTTCCACGAGTTTTACTAAGTGGATTGATATTTGTCCAAATGATCCCAATCTTGTGGCTGCTGGAGGTTTTGAGGGGTATATAAGAGTTTTTGATATCCGAACCGGAGCAATTGTCAAAAAAAAGGAGCTTCATCGAGTAGTGAATTGCGTGAGATGGGATCAAGCGGGGAAAACGCTAGCCACGTGTTCAGATGATAGAACGGTGAAAGTTACTGACTTTGGAGCTGAAAAAGTATTGGCTGAGACTTCAACTGGGGATGAAGTCAAATCGGTTTGCTTTTTAGGTTAGCTGTTCGTATGAGTAGGAGATGAAAGTAACTCTAAAACAAAGAAAATGAGGCTTTATTGATTCATCGCCTTGCTTCAGTGGGCTGTAAGGGATTTATATAGAGTTGTTCTTTTGCATATAACATAACTCATCTATATACCGGTATAGCTGCTAGGTAAGCGAATTCAATGGCAATGAAAAAAGTGCATGCTAATTTCATTTCTCCAATTCAGTCAAGCAATTGTCATTCGAGATCATTATGGAACCTAATGTAAGCTAGTACCAACTTCAATCTGATGAAACTTTTTTAAAACGGTTTTTTAAGCGCAACTTCGATACCTCTCTCTCACTAAATAATCTGAAAATATGATATATTATTTATTTTGCTAATCTAAAGCAAACTCAGCTTCCAAAATGATATCGTACACTCCAAACAGGCTTGTCTTTAGCACCTATGATAAGAACACTGTTCATTTATACGACATTGAAAAGATGCGTGTATCAGCCTCTGCACAGGGTATCCAGATAAAACATGGACAAGGGATACCCTGGTCGCATGTCAAGGAAATACCTGGCTCAGATATGATAATATCTTACTGTGTGAAATGGAATGAAGCTGCTAATCTTCAATTGATCGATGTTTCAAAAGGCACGCTGAAAGAGATTTTCACTTTTGAGGAATTTCATGGAGAAGTCGGATACGAAGATATAGCATACAGTCCTAAAAGAAATCTATTGGCGTTAATCTCTGTAAAATCTAAAATATCATATCATCTTTTCGAACGGCAAAATGAGAGCCAAGTATCGCTCGTACAAAAAGCCAAATGGCATTCGCAACATGCAACCAATAATTTGAGTGCAATTGATATTAATCCAGATGGCAGACTAGTTGCCACGACGGATCATAAAGGCACTTGTCTGATCTCTGAGCTTGATAGTCAGGCCTATCTTTATCATAAAACTTTCGAGATCTCCAACGAAGATGATTGCGTTTGTCAATGGAGTCCGTTTACTGGTTCAAATTTATTGTATGTTCAGTATGACAGGAACCAATTAAACATATTGGATGTGGAGAAGAAAGAATTGATCTTCGAGAAAAGTGTGGTTTTTGAAAAAGATTCTAGTGGATATATTCAGTCGATGGATGTTTGTCCCAACTATCCGAATCTCTTGGCTCTCGTGGGGAACGAACAAACTCTAAACATATTTGATCAAAGGAGTGGAACAGTCGTTAAAGAAATTCTTCCAAAAAAATTACATAACGACCAAGTCAATTGTGTTCGATGGGATCAAGCAGGAGCAACGCTAGCAACCTGTTCTTGGGATAGGACCGCGAAGCTAATTGATTTTAGGGCTGAAAAAGCGCTGCTTCAGGCAACATCTTCGGATGGTCACGTAGTTTGCTCAGTGTGTATTTTAAACTAATTGCTTTCTGGATAGATGATCGTATCATAGGGAATTGAATGTATTAATTATTTATATTCAGATATGACTGCAGCCTGAAAACTGAACTCAGGTTTGATGAAGTGAACACAGATTCCTCATAATCCGTTTAAAATTTTTTTCATGAGCCAGTTTGTTATTACGACAAGCCAAATTAATCCGACAGAAATGCAATATTTTCAAAAATACAATAGCAATCAATAGAAACAAACACTCTTCCATCAAATTTCCACACTTCTGTAATTAACACAGGTTAGAATGTAAAATTGCTTCATGATCCAATTTTTTCAAAAGTTTTTCTCTGAAACTTCTTTTTTTTCATATAACACTAATAAACCCTATTTGCTAGCAGCGAGTCGTTTTAATGTGTAAATTATCTCGCATAACTCACAAACACATATCTTTCTCTACTCTCACAACGCAATCCCGCTTCATTACTGATAACAATTGAGTTGAGCGATTGAACTTAGTCCTCTAACAACCTAACTTTCAAAAAATAATTTTAAAATTTCTTCGACGTGCACATTAATAATTTTCTCTCTTTCTAAAACCCAAAGCTACAAAATTCGACAATTGTTTTTTCTTAACCACAATGACTCACATGACCACTGACGATTTTAAGACCTTCCTAGCCAAGTCAGCTCAAGGCACACCGCAGCAACTCAAAAGGCGCAACAAATACGAAGCACTTCCCACTTTTCTCAAAGCAGGACTCTTCTACCAACCTAAATTCGCCAACGTCAGACAACAAGGTGTTCCTCAACGGATAGCAGTTTGCGAGATCATGAAGAACAAAGGCACCAAGAATTATGTTAACAATAATATAGAAGGAGCCATCCAGGACTACGAGCAAGTATGAATCAAACTATTTCGTTCTCGAAATTAATTCATCGCAACCCTCTTCAGGCCTTATCGATCTTTCGATTCATAGAGAACAAAAACTCCCGTTGGAGACACGAAGGCAAGCAGTCTTGTTATTTTTCGAGGGCTAATTGGCTTGATAATAGGCATAAAAGACGATGATTTGGTATTCAATGAGCATACAGGCACCAACACTGAGGAGAAAGAGCAGATTCGAATGCTGAAATTGTCGTTGTACTCGACCCTATCGATATGCTACCTCAAAATCGAGGATATGAAGAATGCTTTGGCCGCTTGCGAGGAAGCATTGAAAATCGATCCGAAAAATTCCAAAGTGCTTCACCGGGCAGCAAAGGCGCTTACGTATGGTGAGACGAAGTCTCTGAAAGATTATGAAAAAGCGGAGGAGTATTTAAAAAAAGCCTGTGAGCTCGAGGCAGACAATCTGAACATCCAGCAAGAGCTTGCAAATGTTTCGAAAGAGGTCCAGAAACTCCAGGCTGAGCATCAGGCAATGCAGGCAGCTAAGGCAGGGAAAAAAGCGTCGGAATCTGAGCAGAATAAGGCGGGCACTTCGAGTATGGAGGACTCGAAGGGTCAAACATATGACTCGAAGCATCAGGCTGCAGAGGGAAAACCTGGGGATGAGGAAAGAAGCAAATATCTCGATAAATATGAAGAGGCACTGAAGAATAAAAAATTTGAGAATAAGGATAATAATGAGGTTTGGAACATGTTACATGGAGAAAAGGATTTCAACAGTTATGATTACCCGCTCAGCTACGAAGTTGACCCGAATGCGCCGATTCCCGAGGAAATCCAAGAGCTTGGCAGGTGAGCGAATCGTAATATTGTAGCAGTTTATGTATCTTTTTACAAGGTTTCTTGATACACGTGGGAAAGAGATCCTGAATATCTATGAGAAGACCGGGAAGAAAAAAGAAGCAGCTAATCTACGAATGCAGCTTGAACATGCAAAAGTAGCCTTAAAGCGATATAACCTCAACAAAGTTAACAATTGTGCTCTAGGCGGCAAAGAAGCAACTTGAAAAGATAGCAGCCTTGGATTTCAATCGGCCAACGCAGCATCTGAAGGCCGTCGCGCAGAAATTCGGGTATTTTTACTACCTTTTTCGCGTGAATTCGAATTTTATATGCGTGTAGTCTCGATTTGCAGGATCCAACGATCAAAAACGAGTTGAAGAAGATACAGGCGCAGAATCTGAAAGACATCAGGGCTTGGAGTACCTCTAATTAACTCAGAATAGCATATTAAATAAGTTTTGCAATTGTTAGTCGATAGCATGAGCAAGCAGTTGAACGAGAGAGAAAAGAACGCGAAAGAAGCAGAGAAGAGAGAAGAGCAAGCGAAAAAATCCGTGAAGGCATCAAGCACGTTAAATACGGTTGATAATAATGAAGTAAAGAGGAGAGGTCAGGAAGCGAATGGGAGAAATCGAAGAGAGCGGAGAAATTTGCTCAGGGCGGCGAACGCTAATCGAAGAGGCAATAATACGCAGAGTTCTAGTCCGGCAAAAGGGCTATGTTTGTTGATATTTTGCGTGGCAATAGCGCTGTTTCTCGGGACGTTAATAGCTCAATTGTTCGGGGGGACTACACAAAGCGTCATCACTACAGACTAAAGCAATTAACTTTATTTATATATATAAAACGGAGATATATCGCTATATAAATTACGTTAATTCTGATTTTTCAATTAGGCTTTCGCTTAGTGATTCAAGCTTAGCGGTTCATTCTGTTGAATAAAGAGAATGATGCATATCTTTCAGTACTTTAATTACAGATTGGAGAATTGATTTAAGAGAATATGTTTATTTGAAAAGGTGATAGTATGTTTTTGTAAGAGAATGATAATGACAAATGGAACAAGCCGCTTGACCAGATAAATTTAAGTTTCGTGAATAGGCCTCTATTTCAGTCCTATTCAAGTCAATAGGGCGTTTTCAAGGCTCTTTAATTCCTGCATGCGATCGATCTTTTCAAGCCATGACACGTTCAAAATTGCCAAATCAATACCCTCAATTTGATAAAGAGTTGGTTCTGGTAGTGGTTGAAATTGCTTTAGTTGAAAATATAACGAATAAATATCTTTTCAGTAATCAAGCATTGATCATACATTAATAAATGGATTAATTATATCATTACTTTTGCTGTGATTGCTCCAGCAATCACCACCTAAAATTTACAGGCAAATTAGTAAGCGGCTCTGTACTCAAAGCTACAATAACCAACCTACTTGAAAATTTTTTAAGGGCTACATTCCCGAATTCTATCGTAACCCTTTACACGAATAATCCCCGCTGCAAAAGATTGGCTGAGATTCTTCCCTCTTATCGGACTCGAGGCAGTTCGAATCCTCTTCATTTTCAACACATCTGCCAAATTTTTCTTCATCTGCAATGATAACTCAGCTCCAGCAACTCGCTTCCTCAGTTGGCTGGTATTGACCCTTCTTTCTGTCCCTCCATGAAAGCTACCACCCATACTCTGATTTTGGTTCCTTGTCCGTTCTGGTGAAACTACCAATTTTGGGCTTAAACACTCTTTTGCTCTATTCGAAGTCGCGAGTTTGTTTCTTGGACTCGTATTCAGAGCCAGAATCGATATCGAGCCCTTAGAATCATTCAGAGTGCTAGTTCTTGTATGTACTCGCACTCCATTATACATAGAGGTGCTTGGCTGAGAAACCAATTCTAATGGGGACTCTAGTTCCTTCGGGCAATGGAACAAGGAATCAGCGGTTTGAGGCTGCGTTCCAAAGGACACCAACGTCGATTTCGTCTGAGACGTCTGAGAAAACGACACAGCTAACTTGCGATACAACCCTTCTTTCCTTGGCGAAGTAATAGCCTTTAGCATGCTCAGTGCGGTGCTTGGCTTATTTGCCTTTGGTTGCTCTGTCGGAGGCTTGCTTTCTTCTACAATCAACCCCAAAGATTTCTTCTTCCGTAACAGTTCTTTCTTGTTGGGGTACTTGTTGCTGCCGAAATCAAACCGGGTCATTCCATCTTCTCCAAAAGCCTTCATGTTCTCACTCCTCATGAACTCAAACCTGAGGTTTATGATATCATTGTTTTTGGTATAGTCTTGGTCCGAAGTGATTCGTTCTCTTGAACGGATGATGTACTCGCGTTTATTAGGAAAGTCTGTGAAACTGGCATTAAGGTCTTTCATCTTTCGGAATTTGTTAAGCGATGAGATATTCGAA
>ENA-UOTZ01001264-UOTZ01001264.1-compost-metagenome-genome-assembly--contig:-NODE-1264-length-18071-cov-8.429588_pt1 | contig 18071 bp, 17 predicted proteins | sample MGYA00238144_ERZ746983 | MGnify/ENA primary metagenome ERZ746983 (study PRJEB28759, sample SAMN06268863) | compost metagenome | isolation source: single cell | place: USA: California, Emeryville, Joint...
TATATTGGCACCGAAAGCTAGAACGGCAGCAAAACGCAAATAATGCCGATCAAACTCAGAGAATCAATCTAAAGCTGGGAAAATACTTTAATAGATGTCGATTTACGACCCAGTCGCTATTTATTACACTGGTTCTAATCAATATGCTGATATCTATCATCGGTTTGCGAAGAAAACAAAGCGAGTTTTGCAGCGACTTCTTGCATAAAAAGTTCTCTATACTGATCTACTTATCCACTGCACTCCTGGGAGTGATGTTTGCAGTACTCATTCTCCTGAAACTGAAATCATATTATACGAGTCAGGCAGCAGTCACTCGAACTGAGGAAAGACCTGAAGAAAGAGATAAAAAAATTCCGGATCTTGAGCAACAAGAAAGCTCTAAAGCCGTTTTCCCAAGCAATCACGATTTCTCGAAAAAGCATAACCTAGAAGGGGATTTACCTAAGATAATAATAAGCCCGAAAGATGATAATAATTTAGGAAGAACCTCAATTCAAGAAATAGAAATTCAAGAGATGAAGCATGATAATAGCAAAGAGTATAATGACTATGGAATAGAGATACCGGAAGGGTTACTCTCTAATCAAAGTCCTGAAGAAGATCCCGAATGTAACCCATTTGATATATCCATCGATGTAAGTCTCATGGGTGGCGATGAAGAAGAGGCGGCTAACAACGAGTCTCCGAGTAAAACAGAAGGGGACCCACTTGCCGAATCGAAATCTCAGTCAGAGGGCGGACAGAATACGCCTCCTTGCTTTGAGAATGAAACTGATAAGCAAGAGTTTCAAGAAAAAATTAATAGAAAGCTCGAGAACATGGTGAAGACTATCTTTGATAATCGCTCCGAAGGACTCAATACGTGGCTCACTCGTATTAACAGAGATCTTCCAAAGAAAAACCTGAGAAAAACGGGTTACGTCCATAAAATCTCTTCGTTAACCAATGTTGACTCTAATACTCAAACTGGAAATCCGAATCCTGATGGCTCGACTCCAATGACAAACCCAGATAAACTCCCTTCATCTTTAGTCCTGGAATCAGAGTCACTTAAATCAAGCATCATTAAAAAACGTAATTCGAAGAACGCTCGAAAAGCAGAAGAAAAACCCAAAAAGAAAGTGACATTCGCTACGAGCGCAAAGTCTTAACACTTACATTGATAGTGGTAGTTCTGTCCTTGCTGGCTGTTCAAGGAAATAATCTACTATGGAAATCTTGATCATCGGAGGTTACAAATTTTCGCATCACGATTTTCGGAGGTAAAACAAGCTTGATTCTGATGGAAAATTAATGGCTTGATGTCAAGGCTGAGTAAACTCTTTTCTTTTTTTTTTGTTGAAAATGTTAATAAAATAATCATTTGGTGAGAAAACGACTGATAGTGACTCTTATGATGAGTCGAATACTCTTTCTAGGAATAGTTGGGATTGAGTGGATAGACCTTGTTCGTTATACCTGTGTACCCATTTTACATATTATAAAATTTGCATATTTATTCTTTTAAGAGCATCATGTTCTTATATCCAATTTTATATTCAAAGAAATCACAAATAAAACTTCGATTTACTCTTTAGTGATTCCATCTGAGAGACAAGATGATCAGGGACACCGAGAGAAGAAAATGATATCTCTTTCTCATAGATAAGGGAATTAATATTGCGAAATAATGTTAATAGTATCCGATACGTTTTATTTTTCTCACTACTATGCGAAATTAAATCGCATTTAACAATCAGTTGGGAGCGCAGCAAAATCAGCGCGACAAAATGATCATGACTAAAATCGAAGAACAGCCGGAAGAGGAACTCACCTTCCGAGATCCTAAATTGCACGGAGCTCGTGCTCAGGCCCAGCAGAGTTTTGCTTCAAAGCTCAACGCAAAAATGCAAGGTCAGAAAGTTCCTGATCTCCGCTCTAAATTCCAGAAATTTATCACCAAATCCTCAACTCCAGACCACTCCTTCCATTTTCCAACTCGCGCAACTCCGATCATCGACACCATGAACACCACAACCATCAGTTTTCACGCAGCTGATGAGTCTTTTGCTGAACGAGGAGGAACTCCAAGCACCATTGGACTATTCAACAACAGTCGCGGCTTTATGTCCAATCTGAATGACAGCTTCTCCCTCAATGACCGCATGAGACCTTTTTCTCAACAATCTCAGCAGCAGCAGCCCAAAGAAAATAAGGAGAGCGTCTTGAAAGACATAAATTCGTATTTTACGGACTTGTCGAGTATCGAGTCCTTTTATCACATCGACCAGGAGAAGCGCGCACGAAAAAGATCAAGCATCGAGTCTAGACATATTCCGCGAGGTTCCTTCTCAAGCATGAGAAAAGTTTCTCGAGGCAGAGACAGAACCACGCACCGCATTTCAACTATACGATCTGGAACGTCATCAGAGTCTATCACCAAGATAGAAAACAAAGAAGCACAAGAGAAAGCGGCGAAAGATAATGTAACCTCGTTGTTAAATAGGCTAATTAAACCAATTGGCCCCGGAAAAAAGACAAAGTCGATGCTTCCGAAAGAGGACGCGCTAACTAAATTAACTGAGATGAGGAAGCGGTTTTATACGCAGAAGAAAGTGCGAGATTACAATGGCTTAATGCGGATATTACATGAGGTAATGCAATACTCTGTGCGAATTAATAGCATGGTCATGTTTCTGTCGACACTCCAACTCCTCGCAGAAATCGCAAATATCTTCAGGAGATACAACGAGGCTGTGCTCTACTTCAACCAGCTCAGAATCGCTGGCTGCTACACGCATAATAACAGTGTCCGAATCACCGCTCTACGAGGGCTGTCTGAAATATGCAAGCTAATGAATAATATGAAAGCAGCTATGGATATGTTGCGATTAGCCTTGCAATACGCCTGGGCAGATGGCTCAGAGAACCAAGAACTCGCTATCTATGACGCAATCGGGCGAGTCTATTTCCTGTCAGGGGATCTCCCAAAAGCGCAATTATATCACGATAGATGTATGAAAGGTGACCTCGAGCCGAGGACCTCGGCTATAAGAAAAAAGTATGAAGCAAACTACGAAAGGGTTAAGGGAAGGTTTCAGAAATTTACAACCTTGTGTTACACGTTCCTCTCGAAGTTCAATCTGCCCATCGTCTTCTATATCGATAGGAAGGAAGCTGAAAATGACGAGCAGTATAAAAGAAGAGACTCGATATCTAGAGAACTGTTTTCAGTCCGTTCGAGTGTAAGTCGCTCTCGAATCGCGTATTCTCTTACGAAAGACGCCGGTACTTATTATGACGATACCGTGGAAGTAGAACCGGTTAGGAAACGTTTTGAAGACGAAGATGAAAGCGCGGCAGCGCAATTAGATCTGATACTGAGAGATCCCGAATTCGAAGAGTCTCTGATGACTCCCAGAGCTCATCAAGCAAACACTACCACTACGACCAAAACGACGGTAAAGTATAAAGTATACATTGGTCAGAGGAACTACGAAGCGAAAAAGAGCCAGCTTTTGAGTCGTAATGGGCTTGTGAGGGAAAACATGAAGAAAAGCTACAAGGACAAGCTAGAGTCAGACCCGATCGCTGATTTTCAAAAAATCATAGAAAAGAACAACCCCAATCAGCCTGGGGTTAGAGAAATCAATGGCAAATGCTATGTTACTCATCTTAGTAACAGCCGCAACCCTCCAGACTTCGACTTGATGTTTGAGCATTCAGGAAACGCGTTTGAGAGATATTTTAAAGAGTTGATAAAGTCACTGATGAATCAGACTGGAACTTCACCTGCAGGAGCAACAATGCAAGAAATCAAGGAGAAACCCTCCTCGAAAAACGCGCTGGACGAGCGACCATCAACCCGTACGAATCTTGATAATCAGCAACGAGCTTCTTCGAAAAATACACTTGATAATCCTCGACCTCCAAGTATCAGTTTCATTGATCCATAGAACTTTTTACTATTTTTTCGAAATTTTAACGGCTTCAAGCCAAGAGTGTATATTGAGTAAAAGCCCCTTATATTATAGATAAATCGGTAAATTTTAATAGAAATTATGCTTAATTTCGTTTGATTTAAGTTACTGTAATAAATTAGTCCTTAAACTGATAAATGACTGGAAATTTTCTGGTTTTCGTTCTGATTTTGTGCTTGGTTCTCGTACCACGAGCCCATGCTCAGCCTCATCGCTTGTTGGAGTCTGCAGGAGCATATAACTACAGTTTGAAAGGTGCAGATTGGGGTGGTTCATGCGTATCTTCTCAGCAATCGCCAATAGATCTCTCGGCAACGCAAGCATCATGTAGCGATTCAATGGTTTTTGATTTGAAGCTCGCGTCTTCAATGGTTACAACTGCTGTAGTCGATAATGGGTATACTTATCAGCTAGATGGCGAATTCTCTCAGCTCTATGCTACTGATACCAGCAATGTGCTTTTAGGCTATATTGGAACAGGGATGTTTATTCACGCACCTTCGGAGCATACGATCCAAGGAGTTTCCTACGATGCCGAACTGCAAATAGTTCACAAAATCGCAGACCAATTTGCTTCGGACTCAACTGATGCGAGAACAGTTGCAATTGTTTCGATTCTATTCAAAGTAGACAATTCATCTGAGCCAAATCCATTTTTTACAGCTTTGGCCCTTGGGAATCTCACAAATGAAACCCAAGAAACCAATATTAAACTAGATAGCCTTCTTTCTCCGCAGTTAGCCTCGCCCTTGGTCTATTTCACTTACAAAGGATCGCTGACGGCGCCGCCTTGTACGGAGTCTGTGAACTGGTATGTGCTTCAGCAGATACTGACCATTCCAGGCGATCAACTTGCTCATCTGACTTCCAGATGGGCGGCTAATGAGACTTTTGCGAAAGGCATTGGGAATAATCGAGTGATACAGTCGTTAAATGAACGTACGATACAAATAAGTGGCAATAGTTGTCAAACACAATATGTCTATTATTTTAGTTTCTTCATTCTGTTTATTTTTGTCGCATATTTCATTTTCAAGTTGTTATAAGATTATAATTCAAAGTTTTCGTGGAGAGAGAGATAAAAAGAAAGTGCTGGATATTTGCTTTATAGAGATAAAGCTCTAAGATCGACAGTTTCCTCAGGTTATGAGGATTGATTCACCTGAAAAATTTCTATTTGAATACCTATATGCATTATCTGATACTCAATATTAAGTAAAGGGAATATAAATGCTGAAATTCATTCATCTTAGAGCACTTGGAGCAGGAATATTAAATAATACCTCAATTTTCATTTAGCCATTTCATTTGAACTTGATATTGTGAGGTTATCATTAAGTAATTTTAATTCTTGCGAGCATCACGTAAAGATTTTAATTCACAAATAAATGTTTACTAGCAAAGTGGAAAGTGTGTCAGCACGACAAATATCACCCCAGAAACAATTTTCGCCAAAAAGCCCTGGATTTTTTGAATCACTACCCTGGCCACACAATCACCAATTTGTCCTGCATCGTTCTAGAGAGCCTCATGACGAATCCAATTATCTCATCTCAAGATCCCAAGAAAAACCTCTTCATCCTGATAAAGAGCGACTTCCTCGACTGTCCCCGAGTCCTTCTCAAAAAATAATCTCGCGCCGTCAAAATAGTACTCTGAAATCAGTTAATCGTGCCGAATTTACTTCGAACCATCATGCAGGATTGCATGAATTATCTCAGCAAAAGCATAACGTCGAAACTAATGATAATTTGGCTGCGCCACCTCAAAGGATCGTGAAGAAATACGAAGCTGTCTTGGGTCCTCCACTGAATCGGATTTTTAGCTCCCTCGTCATACAGACGCCCAAAGCCTCAAATAAAAGAGAGAATGAGAAAAGTTTAACCACTAGAAGGTTTGAGGCTCCAGAGCGCCACCGAGGAATGCATACAGATAGAATCGACAACCAAACAGAAAGTCTTGATCATTACAACAGTTATTACAATAGAGGAGATAGAGATGAAATTATTAGCGCCAAGGATCGGTTGGTTAGGTTGAACCTTACAAACGTGAAAGCTTTACAGGGTCTGGATGAGTCATTAGATAGCATTGACTTGGGAGCAAGAAGCACATCAAGAAGAAATGCTGAGATGGGTAGCCAGCATTCTCCACACATCAGCAGTCCTTTCAGAACGGAAGATAGAAAAAATGATTATATATTGGTGGATTCAGAAGGGGATGGTGATCAAGTGGTGGAAGATGTTCAACGAAACAGAGACGGCAAAAAGGATGTTCGGTCTTTTAAATTTCACACTCTAAAGCCTCGGCTAGAACGAATAGTAATAAATAAGAGCATGCACTCTCCAGGAAGACATTTTACTACTAATTATTACTTGAAAAAATCGAACTCTACAAAATTCACCGACTCTTCTCATTTGTCAACGACGAGGATGGATTCGATGACCAACTCCCTCTCAAAAAGAGAATGTTCTTTCCATGAGCCGAACCAATTGAAACTGAACGTAATGAAAGATTTCGAACAAAGATTTAGCCCGAAGCGTTTCCCGAGACAAGCCAACATTCAAGAAGAAGGCAACAACGGCACTGATTCAAAAGAAATGGACTTCTTTAATTTCGATACTAATCGAGAAAGCCGTTTCTTGGGGTCAAACGACCGTATCTTTCCGACCATTGACTCAAATACTCCGAAGAATATATCTTCTCGTAACCCAATTCAGAAGTTTTTCCCTAGTGCTGAAGAAATCAAGAAAGAAGAGCTGTCCATTCCAGCGAGTCTCCAGAAAAGAAGGACTCTCCAAAACAAAAGACTCTCCAAAAGATTTTCGAATTTTCAAGCTATAGAAAAACTTACGCATCCAAGTCTCTCAAAGAGACGTACAAAGCTTTTCGTTAGGGTTGGATCCAAATTGGATGAAGAGAAGGATGCGCTGGAAGCAAATCTTGAAAAGGAAGAAGGCAATTTACCTGAGATAAATCCACCTTCCAATCCGATTTTTCATAAAAAGTTGGCCACGGACGATGAAATCAAACGTGGTGTTGCACATGTTAACAGGTTCAATGAGAAATTTCAGAGAGTGGCTGACTTCAAAAAGCTCAGGAAGAAGCTCCGTGAAGCTTTAAATTTCCTGAAGAAATTGAAAATAAATCCCAAACAAGTAAGATTCACGAAAATTGAATCCAATTATAATTGATTGAAATGAAAAAGTTGATGGAAAAGCAAATTTTTAGTACATGCCCGTTCGAAAAGAAAAATTCTGAGAAGCTGATTCAAGCCAGCAAGTTGGGTGAAGTTGAAGTTGTACAGAATCTTCTCGTTCAGAACCGTTTCCTTGTCTACGACTTTGACCATGTAAATCTGAAGCCGCTTTCATATTAAGATGATATAATGTGAAATTAAGGTTCATATGACGGCGTTGCATTGGGCAGCAAAAAGAGGCAATCTTGAGATTTTAAAGATCCTTATAGAGGCTGGCGCGGACATTGATGCCAGAGATATCGTAATCCTTCCTGCAGAGGACAATGTAGTTAATTCGATTAACAGATTGGAAGAACACCGCTATATTTTGCAATTCAAGAAGGTAAAATGGACATTTTCCAAGTAATTCTTAAGAGCCGTGTCAAAAACATAATAAATAATAATATAGACCCTCCTTCTTTCTCGTTGCGATCCCTGGTCGACTCCTGAGATAAATTATAATGAGGTCACTCGAGAAAGACCGTTGTTTCGCTATTATCTGAGTAAAGCCAGACAGGTAATGAATCTTCTTTCTGTTTGTTTCTCACGTCAAAATTAGTTACACATCGCAGACGCAATGACCCCTCTGCACTTAAGAAGCTCCACTTGGAAGAGAGAATGTATGAGAATTATGTTCGTCATGCCTGTGCCGAATTATATCGACAGATCGAATTACAAGTGAAAGGAGCAATTCATTGAATTTTTTTGGTTTATTTTTGTTTATTTCAGATTAGTTTATTGATTCATTCTCTTTTAAAAGGTTCTTTTTCATATTTCTTTTCGTTTTGATTTTATTTGCGAGATACTTGTTTCAATGGAGATATAACTGATTGAGAGAGTCAGAATGCAAAGAACTGTAAGTTTATATCTCTGGAGAAAAATGAAGATGAAGAAGCCTTTTCATTCAATGTGTCTCTTTCGGTTTTTGTGCTGGGGACGCTCGAATAAATTATTTTGTTTTTCTGTTGGCTTAGGACGTATTTTACTTGGTGTTTTCTTTAAATCAGCTGAAGCAACTAAAATATTTGAATTAAAAAAAATTACATCAAATTGAATACTTATTACTTATTTCGTTAAACACTATTTAAATTTTTTTTGTTGTAATATTCCCTATTTCATACTTGAACCTGAAAAAGTCATGTAAATGTGAATTATTCACATTCCTATGATAGGGACTAGAATGAAAACGGTCTAGTTCAGGTAAACAATTTAGCTTGAGAATTAAATGAACAAAAGTACAGGATTGATATCATTCTTAAAAAAAAAATTGCATTGTGTGTCTATTATAGCCTCTCTCGCTATGAGCATCAGTCGATTGGCATGGAGTTTTAAATTTACCTGAAGGCAAATATTAGCATGAAATCTCATGATTGTTTCAAATCAACGTTGATTAGAGAGAAGTTGAGTGATGAAAATTAATTTTTAGGATAAACAAGAGTTTTAATTTTATTTGATTAGACTACAAAATGGACGACAGCCTTGAGAACGGTGCAAGAACTTTGAAATATGGTGCGACCGTTTTTTTCTGTCCTCAGCACAATATTGATGAATTCCTCTATTCCGATGGCTTTGTCAAAACGACACTTTCTTTACGAAACTGTCAAAAGAGTTCATCTCGAAGTTACTTCGACCGTTGTCTCTTCAAAATCTACCCTTCTTTCAACAACACCGTCAAAAAAGAAGTGCTGAGCTTCCCAGAAAAAATTGCAAAAGAGTCTATCAGTGGAGTTCGGAAACTTGAGCTTGCTGAAGAGCTGAAAGACAGGCTTTCGATGGAAATCAAATTAAATCTCGATGTTTTCGAGAAAGCTCTTGGTCAGCCGATCTCTTATGAGCAGCCAGTGCAATTCTTGCATGTTGCCTCTAACAAATTCTTGTCTTTAGTGAACAAGGAGGCCGACATCGAAAGAGAAAATTTAAAACTCGAGCTTGTTGAGCAGCCTTCTGAGTGGACTATCTTCAAAATAGGTCCAAGTTTCAAGCATCAGAAGGCGTCCGAAGGGATCATATACCTAAACGATTTTGTTTACATCAAAAGCGTTCAAACTTTCTTAAAGATGCAGCCTCATGTGCACACAACGACAGTTATTCAAGAAGAAGACGAAGCGAATCTTAAATTGATAAAACCGATTCCTACCATCAAATATCATCGAACTCCCAGCTTTCAATTCAACACTCAGCCTGGTCAACAAACTCACAGTCAGTATTTGCCTAGTGAGGTTGAAGCTTCCGTGAGTCAAAACGCTCCTAATGAAAAACATATTGAAAAAAATATCCTCAGTAAAAAGGAAGTCAACGCGTCAATTGAAGAGCTGACGAGATGGCAGATCCAAGGGTTTAATGAGCCGTTGAATGATTTGAATTATTTGGCATATGGTGATGTGGTCTGGATCAATAATTCAGAGTTTAATTCAACCTTGATCGCCAGAGCAGAAACCAGTGAGAATTTTCTCGTCGAGTTTATCGAAGCGATGCAAACGGATCAGTTTCAGCATTATGTGGGGCACACGAATGGGATGTGGGTTCTTGAGCATAGGGTATTTTATGCTGGTGGGTATGTCACTTGGGACCAATGCTTTAGATTGAGGAACTTAACTTCGGGGCTATATCTCACTGCCCGTAAGGATTCTCCTCACAGGTACAGCTTAGTCATGGAACCAAGCGAAAACGACTGGAGTCTCTGGAAGTTCGTACCAGCTCCTTCAGCGCATTCTAATCATTATAATTCGAAATCTGCGGGTTTAATACCGAAAGATGCGTTCGTGTTGATCCAGAACTATTGCAGTGAGAAGTGGTTGAAGATGATCACTGAGAAAGGATCTCATGACGATCGTCACCATCCCCAAACGACTATGCTGTCTAATGCGACGCTTTCAGGGAAATGTGATGCGCAAGACACCTGTAAGATTAGCAGAGCAAACATGAACGAAATTTGGGAAACGAATTTCCTCATTTCGTGTTTTCCAAGATTGAAAAAATATCTTAAATTGGTGAAAGTTTGGCGTGGAGTAAGATATTATTATTTATTGTATTTTCTTTAGCAATTGCCTTTGAAATAGAAATATCAAGAGATTTTCAATGACAGACTCAAGCTGAAGAATCTAGAAACGAAGATTCATAACGTGTTGAAGATATTATCGATTCTGAACGATTTTTGCTTGAATAAAATATTGATAAGCTCACCAGATCAGAAGTTTGGCCAACCAAACACTTTTCGGCAGAAGCTGCTGAGAGAGCAGTACTTCCTAGCGACATTAACGCAAATTTTACAATCATCAATGTCGGTTGAAGAGATACAAAAAGTAATGTTCATATAAGACGCGGATTGACTAATACATTAAAGTTTCTGAGGATTAGAGCGTCAACGAGGCATGAATCAAGACTTTCTACTATAGCAATGGAGTCTAAGAAGCTGCGAGGTAAAAACCTTAGAGCTCTGAGCGTTATTACAATTCTGATTATTTTCTTAGCCTCTAAAAGCAATCTCGCTGAAGCCAAAGTCATCGAATCGAAGGGGAACATTTGCAAACAGATTTTTCAACTTATTCCAAAAATGTGCCAATCGAATCCAGTGAACCAAAAACATTTCTTTGACATGCTGCCTCCCATCAAATTTCACGTAATTATAATCATCTTGGAGCTTACTCAAATTCCTCGAACCCTGAAATAAATAGGTGAAATATTTTGAGGAGGCAGTTGAGTGTATCATTAAAATCATCCGCGGGAATGAAGATTTGCTGCTCGAAATCGCCGAGACCTGGAAATACAACCAAAAGTCAATGCATCAACGCTACAGTGTTATAGCTGATGAGAGAGAAGAGGAAGACGAAGAAAATAATAACGATAAAAGTCCAATACGTGCGAGACCAGGGGCCTCACCAGATTTTAAAGCGACTTTTTCTAACAATAAAAGCGTTTTTAGGAGCTCTACAAAACGTCCTGGACCTGATAGATCGAAAACCAAAATAGAGGTTATTTCAAGTGAAGAAGATGCATCATCTAATGATATCTTTCATAGAATCTGTACAACATCGACAACAATCTAATCTATTACATCATGAGGATCCTCACAAAGAACCCCTCGAAAGAACAAGCCTTGTCTTTCTTACAATTTTTCAATTGCTTGGCTGCGTGCGATGGCAAAGGAATCTCTGTGAATCAGGAAATTATTTACAATATTATCAAGGCAAATCAGAGCATCAGCAAGAATATTTTTATCCCTTGTAAAACGTAAAAGATAAAAACTTCTGGACCTTGCTGTAACATGCTTTTTCTTAGCGTGGGAGGGAATCTATACATTACTACAGATGATGGAACGGAAATCGCGTTGAATGAGTGCTATCAGTACTGTGTAATTAGTTAGAACAATCAATAACAACCCATCTTAGGCAAGAAAAAGAGGAAGAACTAAGCAAAGAGCTCATTTATTTCCAGGAGCAAGTCAAACTGCTGTCGAAGCTCCTCTCTAATCGAAACTATCTCTGGAAAACCTCATTAGAGCCACAATTTCCAATAGAATTGACTTTCAAACAGATTTATAATGAGAATCTATCGACAAGTAAATCCCATTATGAAAAATTCTTGCTTACTCATGACTATCACAAAATAAAAAGAGCTTCGAGCAGCATTCTGTGAGCTAGTCGTTGAGCTGTATATTGACCATGAGCCATTCAATGAAGTGCAAAAGCCTTCGAAGTGCGTTGTGTTCAGACAATTGTCTAGAACAGAGTCTATCTTTATCGGAAGCCCTCGGCTGCAAAAATTAAAAGTACAAGAACATTACGAGCTCATGAAAGAGCAATTAATCACCGCGCTGCTTGACCAAGTCCTGAAAATAATCACAGAGACCAGAATTAAAATTCATCATCAGCTCAGACAAAAATGCGAATCAATCGCAGTTGACTCTCCAAAGGACGTTAGGGTCTATGTCACAGATTTCCTCGACAACGAATTGATTCAAAATATTGCATACTTACTTCTAAAAATGACTAAATTCGATATCTTTAGCGCACTTGGAAAACCGGAGCTTAATTCTAAATTTATTCGCGAGCTCTTCGTGATCTTGGAGTATGATAAATCGAATCCAACCATCAGCTATGCTCTTTCTGCACTACGAGGTAAGTTAGTTTATAATTGACGACATTCTAACTGTAAACTCTATAGAAACAAGCCATACAAATAAATCATTGGCAAAAAAGAGAACCGTTGCGTCAGCTTTTACTTCAGTTGTTGGAAATTTCGCGGATTTGGGCCGAGGCCTTACGAATATGGTGTCGAGCGCAGTATTTGGACGGTCTCGTGTCAAAAAATCTCAAAAGGTGCTGTCTGAATCTCCCGATGATTTGAAATTAGCGAATCATCCACTGATGAAAGGTTTCTTGAGTTTAATCACCACAATCGACGAGGCGGCCAAAGGAAAAACTGCTGATTCATCAGAGACTGAATACAAAACGAAAGAGCGAGTCGCTGAGATTTTGATCCACATGCTCAACCAGCGCCAGGATTTCTTAATTCAAAATTTCCTGCGCTGGTTCGACAAAATTATTACCAAAGAAGGGAAAGAGTTTTCTCAATCTAATATCCTTGAAATCACTGAGACCTTAATGAAGTATATCGATACAGAAGGTTATACAGTTCTGCCGACAGTCATGCTAACAGGCATCGAGGATGTTGATCACAAGAACCTGAGCAAATCTCGAGCTGGGCGAGTTTGGAACAAGTTTAAAGGGATATTTAAGAAAGGAAAGAATAATCAAGCCGCTACTAATCGCGAGTTCATAAATTACACATCAGAACCAGACTTTCCAGATCTCGATAAGCTTATCTTTGGGAGTGACAAGCAAAATGCTCACCATCAAGGTGTCGAAGCGCTTCCTTCGCTGCTGATTACTTTTGTAAATACTGATGATATCAAATTGCAGCATCACCTGTTGGAGCTGATTATGAAGAGTTTTAACCAAAAGCAAGAGCTAATGGACAATTTGCAAACAATCGAAGTACTATTTGAAGACGACGATATCTATCTTTACAGCAAAATGAAAAGTAAGCTTGAAGAACTGAGGTTTATCGCTGAAAGATCAGAGGTAAATACCCTCGCTTTTCACAAAATTTAACGAATTATTTCTCAATATAGGTTTGGCTTGCGGCATACGTTAGCAGAGGTGCAAATGAACCAGAAGTGGATTATGTGCTTGAGATCCTGAACGAATTTAAAAACATCTTTTCCAAGCAAAAAGGTCAAGTGAATGGCGTCAAGGAGCAGAACATTTCAATGGAAAAGAACCCACTACAAAAGTTTGCATTTTTCAATTAATATTCTCTCCTAAAAAATTGCTTTTTCTCATAGAGCCATCATGAAGGAGAAGACTCTTGATTCCGAGAGTGGAATAGAGATCAGCGCTGTTCGGCAGAATACGTTTGCAAATTTGAACGGCCATGCTGTTATTTTTGAACTACTACAAAACGGCATGTTCCACTTGAAGCAAGCCATTCAACATCATGATACAGCTGCACACATAAAGGAAAAACTTCGAGATCTATTTGAATCCGCCTTTAAGTGTCTGGCATTGTTCTGCAAGGAGAATGAATCCAATCAAAAACTGCTTAGTGAGAGAATGAAATTATTCCTCACGAACTTGGACCTCGAGATAGGACAAATCGAGCTTGTATGTGAAATTTGCAGGGATAATAAGTATATCTGCGAAACATATGGCAATTATATTATCGACTGTGTTCTCGAAGCGATTGAAAATAACGGTCGAAGAGCGATTTATCTTGAGCCTCTGATTGTAAGAATACCTTTTCCCTCATCATCCTTCTAATCATTTCTGTTTTAACAATTAGACTATTCAAACAGTCAATGGAAATCCTCTTTATGATATACAAATGACCATTTTTAAAAAACTGCTTCCGAACTACTTCGATCTAACCTCTCGAGAGCAGGAAATCCTTTATGCACAAGAAAACAAACTTGAACGAGGGCTTGCTTTTGTTTTCGATAAGGCAGAGCCTACAGTCGAAGGTCCATCTGAATTTATCCGCCTCTCATACACAGATGAACCAGGCTTGTATCATGCAAAACTCTTAGAAGTAATCCACATTTGTGATTAATATTTCATAATAAGCATAATTTATTTTCAAGATTCTCCTTCTCATCGCAAAAGGCAATGATAAACTACAATTCAGCCATGGTCGACTCAGAAGAGCTTTCTCTTTAAAATATTTACTGGAATTCGTGGCACTTAGTGACGTCGTCGAAGAAAAGAAAATTCTGGTGAATATGAATGATGAAGAGGACGAATCGGTTATCAGAGAAATATTTAACGAGCTCAATAAGCCAGATCAAGCTCCGGTTATTACCGAAGAAATCTCACGTCCTCCGCAGGAACAAATAATCTTGATCAAAAGCAAAATCCTTCAGTTGATAGGAGCAGTCTACCTAGACACTGACAACAGGACGATTTACCATTGGGAACAATCAGGCGAGGCGGTGTCTGCGTTGCTTGTTGCCGAGCACAACAAAATCATTCATATCAATGAGAAGAACCCCTACAACACTGACTATCTGACCTATCTATTCGATGAATTTACGCCCTTCTTGGCGACATATGTTGAAAAGATTTTAATAGATGGTCAGCTTTCAAACAATGGAGAAAATCGCGATTTTGAAGTCATCCAAAACCTCATTATTTCAATCTCTGACAAGATGCTCGCTTATCCTGCATATGGTAAAGAATCTAGCGTGGACGCGCTGCGAAATCTCACGAAAGTTGTGTTTGATGAACAGACATATTCGAATGATTTTGCAAATAAGTTTGATGAAATAGAATCGAGAAAGAAAGAGGTAGAAACAGAAGATAGGTCTCCTATTGGATTCATGAAAAAGAGGCCGGGCTTTGCTAATCCACAGGTCAACAAAAAAGACTCTCCAGCTGACGTTTGGCGCAGATTCCTTTATATTTTTAAAAACAGTAGACTATTTAGAGAGGTAATGGACTTTCTTGTCGCTCTGAAAAACTGAAAATAATTCGTATAGGAGCACGAAGCTGAAACCCAAGCTCTGAGTGAGGCCATCGTGAACTTTCACAAATACTTCACCGAAGAGGCGATAAAAAAATATAAACTACCAGTGTTCGGGATAAGCGAAATTCTCAGGAAGCTGATCATGTATTTACGACAAGGGCTTAATACCGGTGCGAATATCAAAACGATGATGAGGACAATGGAGATATTGACAAGGATCATCGAAGATGCGCCAGATAAGCAGCTGATGCAGGTAGCACTTGACTTTTGAAAGTGTATTCTTAATTATGTGTTGAAACAAGGAATCAATGGATAAAGAAGACGCAATGGAGATGATTTTGAGCGTCTTATCGGATTCAAAGCATGTGGAACTGCCTCACGACTTATTGGAAAGCTTCCTCAATTTTGGTATCACGTTGCTTGATGGTGGCAATAAGAAAGTTCAGAAGACTATCTTGCACTTTTTCACTTCCTATCCAAAATCAGAGATCATGTTCAGGCGGTTCTATACCTTCATCAGACAGCAGATCGAAAGATTAAAGACTGAGTTCGAAGCAGCTTTCTTTACCAGAAATGCTGCCAGAAGTGAAAGGATATCTAGAACGATTCTAGATCGATCTGTTGATGATGTTATCACAAGGGACAAGGACATAAAGTCCAGAATCCTTGAAAAAATGCTCAGGTTCTTACAGTTGTGCACTGAAGGGCACAATTTAGACTTGCAAAATTACCTTCGAGATCAGAAACACAACTTTAACAGCTATGATTTAGTCACTACGGTCAGCGAACTGCTCCTTGTGTACTCGACCCGCATGATACAAGGCGACTATGATAATATCATCAAGTGTCTGGATACCTTAACGGACTTTGTGCAAGGACCCTGTCCAGAAAACCAAGCCACCTTACTCGATAGCAAATTCCTTGAGATCGCTTACAAGATTTTGAATGTAACTATAGACATTACCTTCGAAAGTTGTAGTTAATCATCTCGTTATCTAGATACCAACTAAAAAGGACTCGAAAAATGATGAAGCAAGAAGGAATTCAAAGAAAAAGAAAGAGTTAATCCAAAGTCGCAGAAAATCGGTGACTCGAGTGTTCTCGATGTTGGACAGGACAAATAACAGGGATTCTCAGTTGCTGCCTTGGCAAATTGCGCACCTCAAGTTCAAAGTTATGATACTTATTAATTCTCTCTGCGAATCGAACAACAGCGCCAAGACGGTGAGTCGGCTGATGCGAACGATCCCACTTGACGTGCTTAAAGACAACATTTCAGAAATCTACAGCCAGTATCAAGCGATTTATGGAAGCGAGTATTCTCCGAAAGCGTTTGGTCATGTAATATACACATCGTTTTAAACATTTGGCTTATTACATGAATTAAAGTTTGATAAAGACCCTCTAGACGACCAGGAAAATCATCCGAAGGAGTATTATGAATTGATTATTGAAACTGGCTTCTATATCTATTTCCTTATTCAAACTTACATCAGTGCGAACGTACAAGATTCGGATATTGGTAAACTCTTTTAAGGTTATCCGTGGGGTTAATTTTTTGAAAAATGAAGATTTTCTGGACGAAATAAACGAAATTGACGACGAGTTGAAAGCTACAACCTCAGTCAAAGGTGTTGGAGGCCTTCTGAGGAATAATGTTATTGGAGATCTCGGAAACTTCGGTTTTACCTTGCTAAAATCTGGCTTATCTACTGTTTCATGTGAATGATAAAATTTGAAACCTCCTCTTACGTATTACTTTGTAGCTGTCAAAAACAAAGTTGAAAAAACAATAAAAAACGCCGTGAATACAAACGATGAGGAGGAGAAAAAAGCGCTGCAAGAGGCTATAGACTTGAGGAACGCGATCGAGAAGCGACAGAGAATTAAAGATGTAAACAATTGAATATGCGAACCCGTGGAATTAAATTTCTCATTACTAGGCCTTCCAATTCTTTGCGAAGAACTCTGCTAGTATAGAGGTTGTCAGAAACAACGATTTGGAAAAAGTTTTCTTTATACTGATGCCTCATCATAAGGAGCTGCCGAAAGAAGAGAAAGCGCGCTTTCACCGAAACGTCGACAGAATCTCTCTCAAATCTAAAATTGCTGGCCTTGTTGAGCAGACTCCGCATCTCATCAAGATAGCCAAGCACGAACTAGCGTAATTTTAATCATATTCCCTAAACGACTGTAATAACATACATTGTAGATTAAAACAATTCTTCGCTAAGAACCGATTTATCGCTCTCTTTGCAAGATTTATCAAGCTCTGGAAAGATCTCGCTTTCATTCTCGTAACAAATCCTTTTCCAAGCTCTAGAACTCATCGATTTTCAGAGCATTCTCCTGAATGTTTTCATTCTTATCTCGTACTCTCAGTATTTCCCTAAAGAAGGAGAAAGCCTTGCTGATGCTCGAGCCCATAACATAATATTCGCTTTAAATCCCTCTAAGTACACATTTGAAGGTAACATCGCATTCTCTCTCTCTTGAAAATAAGAATAACAAAACAACTAGATACTCAAAAAATATTTGACGGATTTGGAATCGCCATGATCTTCTGCTCATCCTTTGTCGTGTTGTTCTACCTGTTGAAAAAGCTCCCGCTGCTAATCAAGGATGTTTGGGTCAAAGATACTGACCCGCAACCAAAAAAGAAACGACTATTGGGGCGTTTGATTGAGTGTCTCGTTAAAGTGTTCAAGACCTTCTTCAAATTTGCTCAGAACGTGGAAGTATTATACTATATCGGCTATATCATCTTTGCGATCATTGGGCTCTCTACTCATCATTTCTTCTTCGCGTATCATTTACTGGAAGTGCTGATCAGATACCCGACGCTGAAGGAC
>ENA-UOTZ01001265-UOTZ01001265.1-compost-metagenome-genome-assembly--contig:-NODE-1265-length-18067-cov-32.882101_pt1 | contig 18067 bp, 13 predicted proteins | sample MGYA00238144_ERZ746983 | MGnify/ENA primary metagenome ERZ746983 (study PRJEB28759, sample SAMN06268863) | compost metagenome | isolation source: single cell | place: USA: California, Emeryville, Joint...
TATGGTTACAAAAATTGCATCTCTTCCTCTATAATGGAATCACTTTCTTTGTTCAGTTTGACTAATTTTCCTTTGAGTCCAGACTCGTCACCCACCACAGGATTAGCTTTTCTTTTTTGTCGTTTGTGATATTCGGCCTGAGGCAAATTATTGGCTTTCTGCTTGCTTATACCTGCTTCAAAAACATCTGACTCCTACTAAATTACCTTGATTTTCTGATGAACAGATTGTAATGTTACCAGGCACATCATGTCTTTTGAAGAATTTGAATCCAGTTCTCTAGTTTTTTCATTTTTCTTGGTTTCTGCTTTTGGGATAGGTGTTTCCCATGTCGGACACGTTTCTCGCAAATAAACTAAGGGGTCTAACCAAAGGTTTGTGTGTGAAACTTTTTTATTCATGTTTAATAGATCTATTTTGTTTGTTTTCCTTGGAGGTCCATAGTCTATCATGTTTATTATATCAAGCGAGAGGGTTTTTACGTACTTTGAACATAGTTTTCAGTCTCTCCAACGTATTTCAACTCTTCCATTTGATAACTATCTAATACGAATAAATATTATTTGATAACATAAATCATCTGCATGTCGGATGTAAAAGGCATATTGCTGAGTATTATTTTCAGAATTATGCGGAAGCTCGCGCTATCTTTTCTACGAAAAGTACTGAATCAGCAGAAAGCGAATGAATTCAATCCTAAATTTGTCAAAATAATAATATATATTTTCTCACAGCTTCTATTGATATCTTCACATACCTGTTTTTAATCTCTACGAGTAATTCTTTGTTTAGTTTATTCTATTATTCCGTTTAGCAACTTTTCAGCTTATTAGGATATTCAGATTGCACGAGGAAAAAGTAAAATCAAAATTTACAACCCAAAAAACCAAAAAAAATGCTCCTCGTTTTAAATGGTCTCATTTTTATAGAGCAATCATGCAATAACCTTATCCTCTTTGACTTGTGTCAAACATTTCAGGACGAGCTCATCAGACAATCGAGAGTTCGCTTCTTGAAGGAACTCAAATAGTTTGGCAACCTTTTTAGAGTAAGTGTCATATTTGTTCGCATACTGAGGTTTGCTAAAGCCTATAAAAGGAAGTTAGACAACTGGATCCCCACCAATCATAGATAAGTACCTAAGTGTGCCATTATTGCAATAATCTTTATGAAACCTCGGAAATCGATGATTGAATATTCTCCGATCTGGAATCTTCTAAACAACTAAAAGAAAGGGCAATTAAGGCTCAGAGCTATGCCAAGCGGAGTGTTTACCTCGTAAGCCTCTTTCAAGTGAACCATCAAAGGCACCAATGAAAAGCTATAGATAAACTTTCTATACGATCTCAATGAAATGAAGGCTCGATCGTGATATTTGAAATCGTATGTCGAATGCAAGATAAACAGCTAGGCACAGGAATTAGTCAAAGAGAGCTTTTATTGTAACAGGATTACATGTTTCAGCAAATCTTCATATCCTTCAAAAAGTCTCAATGCCTGGTTTTCAAGTGAATATTCATTGCCAAACACTTGGATTTTTGAAATCGAGGTTCGATATGGCTTTTTCCCAAGAACCTCAGGTATTTTGGCAATCAAATATTCCTCAAGAAAGTTTTGGAATCTCAAGTTCCTGTCTTCGGTGTCGTTTGAGAAAAGTTTGCTTATCTTGTAGAGAATGTCCAGGAAAGCTCCAAAGTCTATGAGATTTCTATTGCATCTCTTTGAATAAAGGATCATCACAGCTTCTTTTGTGAGCTTTTCATTAAGAATGCCGAAATCTCTCAGCATCTTAATCAGGGTGTTACAGCTCATTCTGTTTGAGTTTGACCCGCTGTCCTCAGAATATTGCTTCATCAGATAGAAAGTTCCATCTATTTACAAAATATTTTATTAAGACTGAGTCTGCTCTGATAATAATAGAAAGAAATACTCGCAAATCGGCGACCGAGTCTCTTCTCCATGATCATGTGAGCATCTTGATCGGACTTCTCAGCTTTCATTATCATCTCATCAGCTTCATCAATGGCTTTGTTGATATGAATTAACATTTTCTTTCACATGATATTTCATTTACTTTGATTAAACTTCATGGATTCAATTTCTCTGAGGATATCATAGTAGAAGTGCTTTTTAGTCACTTTATGGTCACGAGAACTAGTCTCGGTCTTCTTAGTGAATGTTCTTTCAGTCGTTCCTGGGGGTGTTTGGAAGGAACCGATAAGCCCTTTCGTATCATTCATTCTTTCCGATTCCACTAAAGAAAATTAAATAAATTGTTGGGACTCCACAAATTCGCTTACTGAAACTGCCATAAGCATATGCTCGCATGAACGCGAATTGATGAATAAATTTCGGTGATAGCTCTTTGCTGCCTGCTTTTAATGTAATTGGATTGAGATAGTCTGCTTCAAAGCCCGGTTTTTTGGGAGATTTCGACTTCTCACCCTTCTTCGCCTCTTCCAGAAGCTTCGTTTCTAGAATATGTTTCTCTTCAATGTTGTCGACGTCTTCATGACTTTCGTGTATACTCGGGATGTCATTCAGAATATCTGAGGTAAATATATCTTCTTGAACAGCAGGTTTCTCTTTATCTTCTTGAATGCTTTTGTTCTTATCGTCCTGTATGGCTCTTTGACTTTGAATCGCGAATGCAGACTTATGAGTGTCTTTTTTTGTTGGGTTAGTGCCGCTTTTCCCATCCGCAGTAGCCGATTTTGTGATCACTACGTCTTGTTTCGGTTCATTCAACCCATTCTTCATACCATCAGTGCTAGCAGCAGTGGGCTTAAGATTCTGAGCACCCTTTTTCTCTTCACTAAGAGACACATCGCTTTCGGCGACTCCAGAAATGTTATTAGGATTTGTTAGCATTGTCTTAGGTTGCTTCTCTTCAGGGGACTTGAGTTTTACTGAGTCGAGCGACTTTTCGGTTTCTGATTCCCTTTTTCTACCTTTGCGGCTGGAAACAGACTGAGCGTCTGAATCCACAGCTTTAGTATTTTTTCCTCTGCTGGCTGCAGACTTTGGAGAATCCTGACTTTTGAGTCCGGTAACCGGGGATCTAGGTTCTCCTGGCTTTTCTACATCCAATTTCTTCAGATCCTTTTTATTTTTCAGAGCATTTTTCTCATCTTCTTGAGCTTGAATCGCAATGTGTTCAGTTGCGGTGGTTGTAGCAACTTGTTCTTGTTCCGTCTTCGTTTGTACGTTCAACGAAGGTTCTGTCTCTTTCTGTTCTTCCTGTGGCGCCGATGATTTCGCTTGGCTTCCTCCTTTGCCCTAATAATTACGTCATTTCTGCAACGTCACAAAATATAATGATACCCGCACTACAGAGCGCAATTTTGACTGGGTTGGGCTCTTGAGATTTTTCTGAGCGTTGGTTGGTGTGGTTAATTGAGAGGTATTCTGCGATGGCTGATTTGACGCTTTCGCCTTCGAAGTGTCAGCTGTTGCATTTTGAAGGTTCGTTTGATTATTTATTTGTGTCGTGGCTGCGCTCTCTGGCCTTGCTTTAGGTTTAAAAAGGCGGTTAAGACTTGTTCCGTCTCTAGAAGTTTCAGTTTTTGGAGTCTCGGTTGGTGGTTTCTCAGTGAGAGGCTTCTCGTGATTATCGACTTCAATTTCAATGGGTCTCTTGGGCGGATTTTTTGTCTCAGATTCAGGTTTTGCCGTGCTTCTGAGAGAATCAACTCCAGCGTTTGCTTTTGCTGCTGGTTTTGTGGTCTTTTTGGAGCTTTTATGGTCCATTCAGGAATTAGCAAAAAGTGTTTTTGCGTCTAATTTAACAATAAATCTTCTTCTGAAAATTTATTTAAAACCTGTCAAAACAACAACAATTTCTGGAATAAAAGCTGCCTGTGCTGTGTCTTTTTAATATAGAGAGCATGCATGCCTTCTTGTAAAAATATGTAGATCTGCTATTTGAAAAATCTATTGAAAAAGAAAGATTATTAGACACGTAATTTCTGCTCTGATTTCTGCTGTGCATTTTCTGAAAACAATTGATTTGCTGCAGCGATGATAAATAATTAATTTCCGCGATCTCAGACAGCATTTAATTTCAAACTACACCGAAATACTTCGTAACCCAATCCCAAATTTAGAGGTCCATTTAACCTTTCTATAGTCCTACAAAATGGAAAGCAAAGATCAGAAGGTAGAAGAGACTCAGAAGACTACTCAAGAGGTCCCAAAGACCGACGTCAAAGAGGAAGCAAAAACTGAAGCGACTGCTCCAACTGAAGGATTATTGGAAGATTTCGCCAGACTTGATATCAGAGTCGGCAAGATCACTGAATGCTGGAAACACCCAGACTCCGACAAATTATGGTGCGAGAAAATCGACCTTGGTGACGAAGTCAGAGAAATCGGCTCGGGTCTTCAGAAATTCGTGAAATTGGAGGATATGTCAGGTCTTGTTATTGTCCTCGCAAATTTGAAGCCAAGAAAGCTCGGAGGTATTGTATTCCCCACTGTAGGACTCAAATAACAGCATTTTTTAAGGTTTCCCTTCACATGGTATGGTGATGTGCGCAAGCAACGCCGATCACACTGCTGTTGAGCTCCTTAGACCTCCTGAAGGTATTGAAGCAGAAATAGTGGTTGTCTAATAAGGATTTTGTATTGATTAGGTGCTAAGGTTGGTGAGAGAGTTACCTTGGAAGGATACGACAAAGTTCCTCAAACCAAGGAGAAACCTTTGGACGATAAGAAGCATAAGACCATGGAAAAGACTTTCCCTTACCTCAAAACTAATGACGACAGAGAGGCCACCTACAATGGTAATTACTTGCACTTTAATGCAAGCAAACTCATAATATTGTTATTTAGGTAAGAGATTGCTCACCTCAGCTGGACCTATCAAAGCCGCTACTCTCACCGGAGCCTCTATCTCATAAATCTACTTTTTGAATAAATCATCTGTGAGAATGCATATCAGGTTATAGGAATGCTTGTATTGACATGTGTTTTCACCAAAAAATGTCGTTCGTGCCTTGAAGAATTTTTCAGATGTGCCGAATTCCATTAAAAAATTTATGAGCTCATAGTTAGATCTCACTGCAGCTTTTAAACAAGCATGAAGCTCCTTTTTTTTATTTTAAGACGAAGGCAGACACCTTCTCAATTACAAGCTGAGAACCTTAGACTTTAGGAAAAGAAACCAACAAAGCATAGTGTTTTATCACAGCTTGAAATATTACCCCCTCCCCCCATCAGGGATAACAGAGTAGAAGTATTGGAAGTTAGTTTCACACATGTCAGAGTATATAGGCGAATAAAAAAAAAGTACTGGTATAGATGATAATTGTTTCCGTGCGAAAGATTATTCTAATTCAAATCTATGTAAACATTATGAACCTAATTAATTTGTTTCATTAATTTCGAAATTTCTTGCCTTGTAATTGGCTTGTGTAGAATTCCTTGGATGTTCAAATCATGAGCGTCTTTCAAGAGCTGAGAATTAGCTTGATCTCCTGTGAGCAAATACATTTTGACTGCATCGCACTTTGGCGTGTCTTTGAAAAACTGTGAAATTTCTTTCAAGGCTTGTATTCCATCCATCACAGGCATGTGATTATCGATTAATATCAAATCAATTTCCTTCCAGTATTTTTTAGTCAAAGCAACAGCTTCTTCTCCGTTGTATGCTCTGATCGCTTGGCCTCCTTCTTCTGTTACAAAATTCTCAAGAAGATCTACATTGAACACTTGATCATCACATAATAACACAGTTCGTTGTGGTTGAGGCTGAATTTTTGGAAGAGGATTATTGCTCTTCTTTTGTGAGAGTTCTGTTAGCATACTCTCAAGCACCGTCTGCGAAAACGGTTTTTCGAGGTAATAATCTGGCAGAATAGTTTCGGACTGGTTGAGACATTCGTTGTTTTTCTTCTCCGAGAAAACGTCTATGACTAGTATAACTGTGACTGGTGTCAGATTTTTTTGTTTTTCATATTCTCTAATCAGCTTACAGACTTCGGTGCCATTCATTTCAGAGGTATTATTACTATCTATGATAACGACATCGAAACTGTACTCTGGAAGTTGAGTGAAAGTTTCCAGCGCTTTGCTTCCATTCTCAGCAAAATCAATAATTTCAATACCTGACTTTTGTAATAGCTGGCAATTCATAGATTGATTCTGAGGGGAGTCATCAACGACTAATGCTCGAAGTTTCTTCTCGTTCTGCTTGGGCGGTGGACTGCTTTTCTCGACCGAGCAGCAGCTTTGTTTCAGCGGCGAGCTACTTTTGTCGATGGATGGCCTTATAGAAGTCTCTGTTCCTTTGATTGCATCCTTAAGGCCAGCAAGTTTGATTTCTTTAATTGCTGGAATGCAAGGTAGCTGAACCTCAAAAGTCGTTCCAACATTCTCTTTAGAATTCAATTTTATGTCGCCTCCCATCGCATCAACGATACTTTTCGTGATCCAGAGTCCCAAGCCAGCTCCCAGCATGCGCACCTCACTTCGATCATCGACCTGCGAAAATTTCTTGAAGATATATGGCAATTTGCTTTCCGATATTCCGCAACCCGTGTCTCCAACTACGATACTCAGTTCACCTTCCTCGTCGTTTTCAAGGAACGTCTCATGAGCTGAGAACATAAACTTGTTGGTATCTAGTGTGTAATAGTCAAAAGGTTTATTTGCTATCTCCATAGTGCGCAGAGACATGGCTTGTCCCACTTCAGCATTCTCTTGGGTATCGAGGTCTTTGAGGCTTTGATCTGGACTTGGCAGGTTGGTTCTGCTACTTTTTGGAGCTGCTATCCAATTCACGTTGACATAAACGTACCCTTCTTTGGTAAATTTCACGGCGTTTCCAGCCAAATTCAAAAGAATTTGCGTTAAACGACGGTTGTCAATGAGCAGATACTTCGGGACTTTACAAGAGAGATTCAAATACCCCTTGAGTCGCTTTGAGAGTATCATGTCAGAAATTACGGCCCAAATTCTTTCAAAGAACTCTTGAGTATTCGTCTCTGAAGCGATAACTTCGAGCTTTCCTTTATCGACTTTGGTCGAATCGAGAATGGATGTCAAGAAATTTTGAAGGATTTCGCTGCATATTTGAGCCTTTCTCAGATAAATCTTCACTTCTTCAACCGTTTTCTTATGCATGGCAATTTCAAGATTACCTAGAAGACCGTTGAGTGGGTTACGAAGCTCATGAGAGAAGCTGAGAATGAAATCTTCTTTTTCTTGAATTGTGCGCTTGAGAAGCTTAGTATACTCCTCGAGCTCTTTAGCTTTGATCTGAAGCTGAAGCTCTCGTTTTCGGACTCTCTCAAGAAGTCTCCGTCTTCGATAGAGATAACATAACACTGAGATAAGCATTAAGAGGATAATTCTATCGGAGGTCGCTATGCCTTTTTCGAAGAGCTCGACGAGCTCTGTGTGTGACATCTTCTGAAACCTGGCTCTAAAGTTTGGTGCCGTCCATGCATGAAAGTAAAAATTGGTTGTTAAAGCTGTTACAAGCACCCAAAACGAGGACCCTGTGAGGCAAAGGAGACTGATTAGTTCGCCTCCTCGAATGATAAAAATGCTGATTGTGTCTTCATTTGCTTCGTAGATAAGATATCGGATCATCCAATATAACATTGATATTATATTATGAGCCCTGTACCACTGAAATCGAATCAAGACGAGAGAGAGCAGAGCATAGACGAATAATAACGCGTTCAACGCCAATGGCACTTGAAAGAAAATTGAGTGAAGAGAACATGACAGAATTAATCCAACAGCGAGACCGAGAACCGCCTTATCTTGCTCCCTCCTTTCACGATATTCAAAATCATACTTGCGCGTTTCATCTGAATATAAGAGCGCTTTCTTCAGCGAAGTCCACAATGTCTTTGTGATCATCATCTTGCTAAGCAACTAAATTATTCTTTATAAAAAGTTGGTTACTGAATAATATTTAAATGTCAATGAATTCAGTACTTTGAAGACAACTCTATCTTATATGTATCGCTCCAAACAGTGCTTATTGATGTTCAATAAGAGCATCAAGGAAGCAGTCCGATATAAAATGGAATGCCTGAACGTCATGAAAAAGTGTTTGCTCAAATGCCCTGCGAGGTTATCGATCAGTTTCCAGAAGAGTTCCGTTTTACTGTCTGAATCAAATATAGAAAAATTGGGTGCAATCCAAGCGATAATCGAATTTTTAGTAAAATAACCGAATGAACACTTTTGAATTCAGGTATACTTCATTCGGTTCATTCCGCATAGATATGAAAGGATTTCGAAGAAACAGCCCTGCTGCCTCAAACAGAAGCTATCATTGATTTCAGGATCGCTTCTAAAATTCCTAAAGCTAATCAGTCCGCTCGATTAAAAAAAAGTGGGTTTAAACTCCTTTAAATGCCAATATTTCTATCGTATATTTGTATTCTTTTTTCAAAACGTTCTCAAAATATATCGCGATATGGCTGCATAACTTCCTCAATCATTAGCAAAGATAATAAGATAATATCCTTGCAAATGTAGAGTATTATTTAGAGTATTTTTGAAATGAATCTAACAAAACACGTATCATAATAAGGAATAGCGAATAATTCAGATCATTATACTGCAAAAAGATTGTTAGTTTGGGGTTAATGATTTTTCTTTCAACACTGTTCCTCATAAGACTACCTTCAAATGTGATGCAAAAAGATCGTGCCTAATGAAACAGTTCCAATTCAATCTAAACTGATTAACCCGAAGAATGAAAAAAATTTAAAATCATGATAGCAAGATAGCAGCAGCTTGCCTTCAATTCTCTTATTAACATCGTGAGAAAACGCTGTCACGTTCTGAAGCTAACAATGACAACGAAAATGGATTACGTTGAGTAAGCAAACATTTGGTAAAATTATCAATATTAGAATCCAAAGCTGTCTTTTCAAAAGAATACAATTTTTTTCTGGAAGACGTTCTTTCATCTTCAGCAAGATTCTTTCAAATAAAAGTTTAATTTGTTCTAAAAAGAATTTAAACATTTTCAAATTCTGATTAATATCGGCCTTATTTAGAGGTGAAGAGACCATGGTACTTTCGTTGCCTAAGTGTTGGCAGATACTTTCAAACGTTTCTGCGAACTGAAATAAACTAACTTTTGAATCTCACAAATAAAGAGGGACATATTTAGTAACCACTGCAATGTGTTTGAAACACAATTTTCCAACTATCGTAGCTGTTTTTCTTTACCTCACGGGTTCATTATGAAAAATTAATACATGCATAAAAACTTGAAATATTAATTATTCCAGCGATTTTACTATCAACTATTTTTCCAGGCTAGGAGAGTTTGTTATATTTGTTTGTAATTGAGGTGTTCAATTTTGTAACACATTTAATTGAAGAATATGTTAACCTGCTTCTTACTTAACCCGTTTCAGAAAATAATTCGATAAAATCACTCGGTGTAGTTCGTAATGAGTACAATAATCTTGAAAATTTTCCACTGTGTATAATTTTGTGATATTTTATTGCCCTCAGAACTCATAAAGGCCATGAAATCAGAAACAAGGTCAGGTTGGATAGCTTGAAATAACTCGCTTTCTACTAAACTTATTATGAATATCAACAGAAGAACAACAAGGTTCCAATACAAGATCAAATAGTTCCTTCACATACATACTTGAAATAGTCCAATGAATTCAATAGAATTGCTAATAATTATTCATTTTACATCAATGCGTATCTGTCAGAAGAAGTCGAATAGCGAGAAGATGCTCCAGTTGACGCCCTCACCCCAATTGCTTTTCGCTTTAATGTGGCTCTTAAGGAATCAGTTATTGGAGTTTTTTTTCTGGGTTGTATCTTTCTTTTCCGGCAATTCACTGATTTGAGGCACTTCTTGAAGAATTTCTTAGAGCTTCCATATGCGAGAGCGTCGAATAATCCCTGCAAATTTGCCAAAGCTTCGAATATAATAAATAATTCGGTGGCTGGCTTATATCCAATGGACCATAAGATAGAAACCGTTAGTATCGGTGTCCAACAGACAAGCAAAATCGCCGGGTATAAAAATAGAGTTAAAATATCTTTGTAATAGGCAGCACCTCTGATGTACTTTCTCAAATGTCTGCTAGCTTTCACATAGTAAAATATTGTCGGCACGCTTGCAATAAAGAAAGGGACTATAGCAACAAAGGCGTACTGATAGTCAAAAACACCGTTAATAGATATATGAAAGCATTGCTCGGTTTCACGGTTATAATCAATTGAACAGAAGATTGCAGCGTAGAGTGCGTATGGAAGCGGGAATGCAACTGCAAACAACAGGTAATAAACGAAGTTTTTTGTAAAATATCGATCCTCTCGTTTTTAGCAACTGAATAAAGAGCATGTGCGAAAGCAGGCGCCCAAAAGAAGGCTGAGTTGCCTCCGAACTCGATGAAAAATGCTGCAGTACGGCAGAAGGTCTCACTTTTTTCGAAGCTCTGTCCGGCAACAACCTTTGGAATAAAGAAAATGATGTCACCAATCAACATAAGGATAGCCATTTTTGCGAGGTGGTCTTTGTACTGCTTTGTGCAGAGAGAAGCAGTAACCATGATCAATGAAGCGACCACTGAGATTGCAGCAGAGAGCACAATCGCAATGGAGGAAGAAAAAATTGGCAGTTCCATTGACTCATGGTCCATAGGTTTTTATCAAATAATGTCGAGATGATTTTGATTAATCTTGAGCAGATTTTCAATTATTTATTTAGGGCTTGATTGCTGCTGATGTGAGATAAAATTTATCCTCTAAACCAGAATGAGCCTTTTCTAACTATTTTGGGTAAGAGGAAAAATAAACAGTCTGCACGGGTAGTTGCCCTCAATTATTTTTAGTAGCAAAGAGATATGAGATCAATTTACAAGATACTTTTATCTTTCATTCCAAGTGCTCTCAGACCGTACCGGAAGGTCTGATAATCAAACTTTAACATATATACATAGAATTATTCATAGGTCATATTGTTAAGCATCGGCATCTCATATCTTTTTGGATGTCTAAGGTAGTCAAAGAATCTCTTTCTTTAGATAATCCTCTGCAGAAGTAAATACATTCATTGAGATAATCATTTAAGATAAGCATTAAACTGGAAAACTTTTAATATATAACAACAACTGTGAATTTCACCTTTCTGACTATTATTGAAGGGGCTTGCTTCCTTGGTCCTAATTCCAACAAAAGTATGCATCTCCCCATTCAACCTAAAATACGAATTTGTTTTACTCAATAAAAAATATATTTTGAATTATATAGTTCTCAATATGTTGTATGATGCCACGCCTTTCTTACGGTCTATTACTTTTTTATTAGTGTTCGAATTCCACTCCATTCTCATCCTCAATGTCTCGATTTTTCAAACTCACGAAAGCAAAACGAACTCTCTTTTTGGGCGTCTGCTTTTCATCATTAGCAGGATAAATAAACTTCTCCATAGCGACTCTATTGAGATCCTGATGCTCTTGGGTTTTATTTGGTGATTGCGTTGGACTTTGATCCTCTATCGGAGATTTTGGATCTTTCTGTAAACCTTCGAAGGCAGAGATCTGAGATTTTGTGGCTTTCGGAGATTTAACCGATCTCAAAATAAAATCTTTCGGTGGCGAGCTTTTTGATTGAAGCAACGATTTTGTTGGAGTTGTCTCTTTGGTTTCAACTAGCTTTGTTCGTCCTTTCACGCTTTCTCTCTTAGCTATCGTCTGATTAGGGGCTTTCCGCGTGATCCTGATCAAGGTTTGCTTCTGCTTCTTCTGTTGATCCTTGAGACTTAGTCGCTTTTTGACGGTTTCGATAATCGAATCGATCTTGTCATTATTTCGAGGAGAGAGACTGGCCAGCGAATTCACTTTTTCAGAGTATCTCGGACTTCCGCAGCTGTCTCGTAGATTCAAGAGAGAAAAATCAGAGACATCAGGTATGGAGTTAAGACTTGTGCATTCTGTAGTTTCGAGTCGCGTCACGTCCTCTATTACAGGCATGGACCGCACCCTATAGCGAGCCAACACAAACGGTAATGCAAACGTGTTGCTCACAGGGTCCGAGAGACCATACATGTGGAGATCTATGTGTTGCTGCTTAGAAATCATTTATTGGAAATATAAAATATTTTTCGTTTGCGATTTTTAAAAGCATTCGAGCTGATGATTTTGAAAGTTATTTTATCAGATAATTTGATCTTAGAATCAGATGCCAGACAGAAGAAAATTATAATTTTTTCGCATGTTCTGAGATTTAAGTTTTTTTCTGACAATATTTTGGATGAAACGCCAAGGGCATTCAGCTGAATTCAAAATTCATATTTTTGCCAACGAGAGCATTACTGGCAGGCACGAAAGACATTCGAATGCAGAACCCACAAAGAAGAATCTTTGACCCCCTTCAGATAGCCATTTCATCTTCTTTCCTGAAACTGGAGTATGAGGAGATGATCTATCACTGATTTTTTTCTTTTTTCAAAAACGGTCATTATTGCGTGAATTTAAATTTTTCCTCAGTTATTATTTTTCATTACTTATGAGGAGCTACAGCAATCACAACCAAAGTAGTCCTTAGGTGGCTAGAGGATCTTGTTTTTCTCTCTCCTAGCGGTCTTCCGCTGTCAAACAAATATTAAATTGCATCAATTTCTGCATATTTGTTACAACACAACACAGAATCGGAGATTGGCTACTTCTCTAGCCTATTACGATAGAATACCTCCTTTGAAACCTCCAAATTGTTAGAAAGAAGAAGTCGGATGCAGTCGAGAGAAATTCCATGAGAACCGTCCGAACAGAGTTCGTTCGAATTCTAGCAGCAGGTGTTGCTCAAGAACTAATACTCAGTATTAGACGTCATTTGAGGATTGCTTCACTAAGGAAGGAACGGAGAACGAGCTGAAGCTATTTTAAACTATTTTTTTCGTTGTTTTTATTCTAATAAATCTTTCGATGTTCGGAATTAAATTTTGCATAATCAGAGATAGCTTTTCAGATTTATTTCGATTTAATTTTCTTACGCTGACTGGCTCAAGACGATAAATTCGCACTGAAAACTCTCTGAGAGCTATATTAATCGACTGAGCTCGATTCAAGTTCTAATTTAAATTTCTTTACAAGATATGATGAACACTGACAATGGCAAGAAGCAGCCTCAATTTATTCCCATTTCAAGTACGGTTGTCAAGCCTGACATCGCGATGGTGTTATGCCGCTTAAGGCCTTCGACGTCGGAAACTAATTTGAACCCCAGAGGGAATTCGAGCGATAGAATCACTCTAACTCCAACTCAGGATATAAATGAGTCCAAACCCACTTCTGCCACTCAAACTCCTAAGGAAATAAGAGCTGCTCGACAGATAACAACTCCATCTCACATAACTAGAACCAGAAGAGCGAATTCTACAGACATTTTCAAGGCTGGAAACAAAATCACGTTCCCAGAAGTCAAACTTCCTCTTCTCACGGTAGCAAAGCCTGTGAGACGTGCTAACCACTCAGTTACACTCAATATAGTTACCCAACCGAAGTTGCTTCAGGTGAATCCTCAAAACCTATCAAAGGTTGAGACAACCCCAAAGAAAATGTTTATGAAGCTGTTTCAGCCCAAATCAACAGTTTATATTAGCCCTCAAAAACCTATTGGCAAAGAAAAACAGAAAATATCCTCGATACAATCAATGCAAGATTTAGAAAAGATTCGCTTTATGAGGTTTAGTGAACGAGAAAGAAATAATAATCAAGAAGCAAGCAGTCAAACTCCTTCGCTTGTCAAACAGAAAAGTGCGTTAAAAAGTCAAACGAATGAGCTTGGCAGCCTTCTGCAGGCAGAAGAGAGATCATCCCCAGAAAAATGCGTCCGTTTTGCACTTGCTTGGAATCAATCATCAGTGTTTTAGTTTGAACAATAAACTATTGTAATTTATTCTTCGAAGAATCTATAAATCTTTTTTTCTCCATGTTTGCAGTTTACAAGAGCGATATTGGGCTTAAAAAGCACAATGCGTTCATTTATTTCATGAGAATTTATACTTTCCATAATCTATTTGCATAGAGTAGTCAGAGAGACAATTTATCATAATTTCTTTAAAGAATCATCGTTTTTTCTCATAGAAGCCCCGCTTTCATGTGTAAAAAGCTGACTCAAAGAAGCTATTAGAAAATCGCTCTGAATAGTACTACTAGTTGAAAGCACTCTTCCTCGCAGGGTTTTGCACTAAGAAAAAAATGCAATGTACTTGTTCTCACTAGAGCCTGGCTAACGGAATCAAAATTGGGAAAAGATAAATAGTATTTTCTTTAGTAGCATAGGGATAAGGGCATAAATATGTCTGACTTATATTTTCAATTAATCTAGACTCAGATTCAAGATTATAGCTTCAACTTATTATTTGCTCTTGACAGATACAAAATACTTTATTAATTGAAGCATCCCTTGATGATTGAATGAATAGATGCAAAAAAAAAAGAGACTCAAAAAATGACATCATATGCATGTACCAACAAATCTAATTGAATTATCGAGACTCGAGTGATGAAAATTTTACTGGAGCGGTTTGACTTCTATTCACAGAATAACTACCAGTCTGTGATATCTCACTGTCGTCATAAAAGTCTATTCGAGTCTTTGTTGTATTGCTGATCAAATATTCTGATTTGTTGCCTTGCTCCGATATATTTATCGTATTCTTTGTTGGCTTGAAGCATATCTGTCTCACAAGGCGAACAACTTCTTCTCCATAAGCAATTGCGTTCAACAATCCCATAGAGTAAGCGAGCATTTTGAACCATTTCATTGAATCATAATGAGTATATGGATCCAGTTCAGCAATCACTTCAGTGATACACACAGGAGCCCAGCAAACTACAAGAATCCCAGGGTAGACCAGCAGCGTCAAAGATTGCTTCTCTGTATTGGCGATCCTGAGATTTTGCGCTTGGAGGAATGAAGCTCTGTACCACAACAAGCTAAGTAGGACTGCAATTGCCAAGGGAACATGCCAGAAGACGTGTCGAGGCCAGTTTTGAGTCTTTCTGTCGATTTGATAAACACATTCAGAAGCATATTGCAAATAGTAGACTGAATTGAAGTACATACTTGCAACTGCATTCACAAACGGATAGATTGTTCCCATGTAGAAGTAATATTTCACCATTTTGCTCAGAATTCTGATATCTTTACTCTTTAGCACCATGAAAAGGGCATGTCCAAAACATGCAGCAAACGTTATTGAGGATAGAAATCCAAATAAACTCACAGCTTCATAAATTTGGCACGTGAATTGCGTTTTAGCTTCTATAGCAAGCGACAATAATTTGGAAGCGTCGAAAATAATGTTGGAGAGACTGATAAGCAAGACCATAATGGTTAAAGGTTTTTTGCGATTCCGAGACAGAAGGCATGCCAGTGAAATTATTGTCGCAGCTGCTAATGAAAGGGTTATGGGTATCACGTATGCCGGATCGTTGGAAAAGAAGGGGAATTTCGCGTCTAGTTTTTTCCTTGTGCTCATATCGCCTGAAGATGGTAATTATTTGATTTATTTGAATTGCGTTTGGGAAGCGTTCTTATGAAATTGGCTCAAGCGGATCAAGGCAATTAACACAATAAAAAAATTGGCAATATTTAAGAGAAATTATTTTGAAGCGTTTAGTGGCAACATGAAGAGCGTGGGTATTAACCCTGCTATTAACCTATGATATTTCGAAAAAACATTTTTTTGGCCTCGTCTTTGAAATTACAATAATGCATGTAATCATTAATGTCTGCTAATAAATGCTTTGCTGAAAGAAAAACTGAACTGAATAGCGAGAATGAACTTGCTAAACTTGATATCTCGTTTAATTATCTTTGAAATATCGATTTTTGTTGATGCTGTAATCCGACGAAGGATATTCTCTCCAAATAAAATCGCGAGGAAATATCGAAATCATAACTATTAGGTAAATTTTTCCACATCAAACTTTCTCTTTTAAATTCAAACAAGTAGATGTACTACTTAACTCGAATGCGAATTTCGATGGCGGTTGATGATTGAAACATCCCTAGAGAGCAACTCTTTTTACTTCGAAAGTCATTTCATTTAACGGTTAGGAGGAATTTCATCGAGAAAATTACGCTTGATCATATTATTCTGCGAATTTTTTTTTGGATGGAAGCTTTCTATTTACCACACTAAATGAGAGTTTTTGCTTGCAATAAAAATTACAATTCTGATACTTCTTCATCCTTATAATACATGGGAACGATCTGTGCGAAACCACATCAAAAAAAAGGCGGCAAGAAACCTACTTACCATTCCTCGCAAACACAGCGCAAGGTGCACCCTATTTCAGACACGGAAATCACAAAAGTTTATCGATTTGATCCAAAGCCCATTGGTTAACATATAACTTGACTCGATTCTTACTATTTTTGATGTTAGGACGCGGACATTATGGCACTGTGCGTCTCGCCGTATCTGAATCAAAAGGATCGACAGTTGTCGCTGTCAAAACGATCGCCAAATCCAAGATTAATAAAAGTCTGAAGCTGATCCACAGAGAGTTAGAACTATTGAAGGAACTTGATCATCCCAACATTGTGAAATTCTACGAAAATTATCAAGATAACGAACATTTCCATATTGTCATGGAGTATTGCAGTGGTGGAGAATTGCTGGACAAATTGCTTAGAATAGGTCAATTTGATGAGAGACAGGTGGCTTTTCAGATGGACAAGGCTCTTCGAGCAATCAAATACCTCCACGAAAGAGGAATCGTGCACAGAGATATCAAACCACAGAACTTCATGTACTCAAGCAAAACTCACGACGCCGAAATTAAATTGATAGATTTTGGCCTGTCGAGACATTTTGAACCCAACGAAACTCTACAGAGTCAAGTAGGAACCCCCTATTTTACTGCTCCTGAGGTTCTGACTGGCAGCTATGATTGTAGCTGTGACCTCTGGAGTCTCGGAGTCATGTTATATCTACTCCTGAGCGGAACTTTGCCGTTTGAAGGGGACACTACGGCCGCTTTAGCAAAAGCAATTCTTAATTCCCAGCCTGACTTTTCACGCAAAGAATGGGCAAGGATTACCCCACTTGCGAAAAGTCTTGTGAAAGACCTTTTGGAAAAGGACCCGAAGAAAAGAATCACCGCAGAGAAAGCGCTAGAGCATCCTTGGATTGTGTCGGGAAGGCGTAACAGTTTCATAGATCCTGAGCACACCAATCAAATCATGAGGAATTTGCAAAATTATTCCGCGAAGTCGAAATTTAAAAAAGAGGTGTTGGATGTGCTTGTAACGATCTTAAACGATAAAGAAGTGAAGCAACTGAGAGAAGCTTTCAATTTCTTCGACAAGGATGGCAATGGGGAGATAACTCTCGCTGAGCTGAAGGAGGTCATCAAGGATCAAGGCTTGAAGATTACGGATAAAGAACTAGAAAAAATAATGAAAAATTTTGGACTGCAGGAAACAGACACAATAGGATTTTCTGAGTTTTTAGCAGCAGCAATGGATCAGAAACTCTACCAGAATAGGGAGGTGTTATGGGCAGCATTCAGCCACTTTGATACTGATAAAGCAGGGTATATCACTGCGAACAATATCAGGGAGGCGATGAAGAGAGTAGGGAGAAAACTTACAGCTGATGAGATCAATGCGATGATAGCAGAAGTTGAAAAAAGAAAGGACGATCGGATAACTTTTGAGGAATTTTGTGCTTTGATGAAGATGGAAGATTACACTAAAGAAATTGAAGAGGAAACGAAAAAGGTGGATCTCGTGGGTAAAGAAGTCTGTGTGCAAGGCAGAAGGCAAAATACGGTGTTCTTTGCAAAAGCGAATACTCTTGTTGAAATGGCTTAATTTTTTTGTTGTTAAACTCCTTGCAATATAAGCAAAGCTGAATATTTTTTTCATATTCACAAATTATCTGACATTATTTCTACTGCTCTAAGAGCTCCAACAATAAATAATGATAAGCGGCAATCTAAATGAGTTTTCAAGGCAAATGAATATCGCTTAAGTGAGAATTAATTAAACAGGTTAGGTGACCAGCTTTATGCAGCGAATTGAGAGGAAAACTCTTTAATAAGTCTTC